>Ga0310343_10000301_pt1 | contig 23227 bp, 23 predicted proteins | sample HC15DNA2025_MG_FD_203519 | JGI IMG/M metagenome (GOLD analysis project Ga0310343, IMG submission 203519) | Marine microbial communities from station ALOHA, North Pacific Subtropical Gyre - HC15-DNA-20-25_MG | ecosystem: Environmental > Aquatic > Marine > Oceanic | place: Pacific Ocean: North...
CCACCCCTACAGGACCGTACCCCTCCATAGCTTTATAGCTTCCTTCGCTGGTTAAGCCTAGGATTCTTGAACCTGATGTTAGAAGATTATTTTCCAATAAAGCTTGTGTCCAATATATTAAACAATGAGCCATGACATGTTGGGTCATGTCCATTTGCCTTTGTCTTACTGGGGTTGGATTAAAGAAATTAGTTGTACTTCCAAATGCAATGGAATGCATAAGTAGCTTTACTTTTCCGTTATCAAGGATGGTTTTGATTTCTTCCATTTTCGAAAACATAACCTCTTTATCAGCGGCATTTTCATTCCAAAACTTTACTCTATTACTATTCAAAGAGGCTATTTCTTCTTGTAGGCGGGCGGCGTCTTTTTTGATAGACCCTCTATCTAAATGAAAGCCAATGATACCATAGCCTTCTGACGCTAACTGTTTAGCGATTGCTGCTCCATGTCCTGTTGAACATCCTAATATAATTGTCCATTTATTTTCCATAAGATTTCAATTTAATAAATACTCATCCAATTAAGTATTATATTCTCACAATGAATTTAAACTGTGGATTTGTAGGACTGCCAAATGTGGGTAAATCAACCCTATTTAATGCATTAAGCAAAAATAATATTGCTGCCGAAAATTATCCATTTTGCACCATTGAACCGAATACCGGTATTGTTGAAGTTCCTGATGAAAGGCTTGAAAAGCTTACGAAAATATTCAACCCTGAAAAAACAATTCACAACACTGTTGAATTTATTGATATTGCTGGTTTAGTTAAAAACGCACACCAGGGTGAAGGTTTGGGGAATCAATTTCTATCCCAGATTAGATCTGTTAATGTAATTATTCAGGTTGTTCGTTTTTTTAATGATGACAATATTACGCATGTGGAAAGCAGAGTCGATCCTTTAGATGATATGGAAATTATCAATACTGAGCTCATACTAGCAGATATAAAAACAATTGAAAGAAGTCTTGAAAAAAATGTTAAACTTATTAAGGCTAATAAACCAGAAGGAAGGTTAGCAGAAGAGGTTTTAACAAACCTTTTAAATCATATGAACAATGGTCTTGCCGCTCGCTCTTTTGAAAGAAACTCAAAAGAAGATCCTATAATAAAAAACCTTTTTCTTTTAACAGATAAGCCTATGATATATGTTGCCAATATTGATAACCATGCAGGAGATTCTGGCTTGTTTCAAAGCGCTGTCGAGGTTGCAAACAAAAACAAGTCTTCGTTAATTAAAATTAATGGAAAGCTAGAATCGGAAATGGCTGATTTTAATGAAGAAGAAAAAAAACTAATTCTTGAAGACTATGGAATTAAAGAAAGTGGGCTTGATGCGCTTATAAAAGAAGCTTATAGCACTTTGGGTCTCGAGACTTTTTTCACTTGTGGCGAAAAAGAGGTACGTGCGTGGACAATGAAAAAGGGTTCTCAAGCTGTTGAAGCTGCTGGAGAAATTCATACAGATTTCGCAACCAAATTCATTAAAGCAGAAATTTATACATTTGATGATGCAATGAACAATAAGGAAAAAATTAGCGAATTGAAAACAATGGGCTTGGTGAAAATGGTTGGAAGAGACTATATTATGCAAGAAGGAGATATTGCATACTTCATTAAAGGACAATGAGCGATAAAAAACCTAAAATTGGTGTTGTTGGCGCAGGCCATCTTGGAAAACATCACATAAAACACCTATCAAATCATAATGGTGTTGAATTTGTTGGTGTCTTTGATATCAACACTGAATCTCTAGAAAATATATGTAGCGAATTTTCTGTAAAAGCGTTGCAAAGTATCGAAGAAATAATTTCCTCCTGTGATGCAGTACACATAGTTACACCCACAAATACACATTTTGACATTGCCAAAAAATTTTTGGATCAGAGAAAAGATGTATTTATTGAAAAACCTATAACAAACACAGTTGAAGAGGCTTCATCTCTAATTAGTCTTGCAAAAGAAAATGGGTGCATTATTCAGGTTGGTCATATTGAACGATTTAATCCAACAATTAATAAGCTCAAAGAGTTGGTTGATAATCCACACTATATCGAAATTGAAAGACTTGCACCTTTTCAAGCAAGAGGAACTGAGGTACCTGTTGTGCTAGATCTAATGGTGCACGATATAGACTTAATTTTAGAGATGGTTGATAGTCCGCTAGAAAGTGTTCAAGCAAGCGGAGCAAAAATGATGAGCAACACTATCGATTTAGCTCACGCGCATATAAAATTTGAAAATGGTGTTGTTGCGAACTTGAAATCGAGTAGAATCTCTCAAAATTACGTTAGAAAAATACGAACATATCAAAAAAATTTTTATAGCATTACAGACCTAATGATTCCTCAAATTGAATTATATGGCCTAGAACATCATAATATGTTTTCTGACAAGTTAAAGTCACAAGAAGTTGAGACCAACTCTGGTGTAAAAACACTTTATTATGAAAAATTTGTACCAGAAAATAAGGATGCTTTACTTGAAGAAATCAATGACTTTGTTCATTGCATAAATACTAGGTCTAAGCCAAATGTTGATGGGCAAGCTGGAGCAAAAGCATTGGAAATAGCACTGCAAATAGAAAACAAAATATTTTTAAATGAGTAAAGAAAAAATTTTTATTATTTCTGGTGAAGACTCTGGGGATCTTCACGGCGCAAAGCTCATGGCGTCTATAAAGCAGGTTAATCCAAACACCGAATTTTTTGGCATTGGTGGCAATAGAATGCAAAAAGAGGGGTTGCAGCTCACAGAGCATATTAAAAATTTGAATATCATTGGTATTTTTGAGGTAGTTAAGCACTATTCAAGAATTAAAAAAATATTTAATAATACAATTAGTGAAATAAAAAAAATAAATCCTGATAAAATAATTCTAATTGATTATCCTGGATTTAACTTAAGGCTAGCAAAAAAACTTAGTACCCTAAATATTGACATAACGTATTTCATTTTACCCCAGGTTTGGGCGTGGAAAGAGTCGCGAGCCAAAACATTACAGCAGTACTGTAATAAACTAATTAGCATTATTCCTTTTGAACAAAAGTGGTTTTCTCAAAAAAATATACCTGTACACTATGCAGGACATCCTCTTTCAGAATTAAGTGATTTAACTTTTGATAGAGGCTCATTCTGCCAAAGACACGGCATTCCGGAGGAGAACAAAATTATTATACTAATGCCCGGAAGCAGATCAGTTGAAATTAAAAGACATTGGAAAATTTTTGAAAAAGCGGTACAAAACCTTAGAAAACAACACCAAAACTTCAGCTTTGTTTTGCTTGAGGGAGACAATGTCAATATAAGCTCATCTGTGAACATAGTTAAAATTAAAGAAAACCAATATGAGGCAATTGGTATAGCAGATGCCGCTATTGTATGTTCTGGCACTGCTACACTGGAAACAGCAATGCTAAGGTGTCCAATGATAGTGTGCTACAAACTCTCTTGGCCAACATGGATTTTAGCTCAAATGCTATCTAAGGTTAAATATCTTTCACTAGTAAACCTAATTGCTGAAGACAAGGTTGTAGATGAATACCTTCAAAATAAAATGACTGCAAAAAATCTTACAAGCGGGGTTAATAATTTGTTTAAAAATGAAAACCGTGATACTGTTGTTGAAAAGTATAAAAGATTAATTGAAAAATTAAAAACTAATGAAAACCCCTACACTTCCGCTGCGCGCTATATATATGATTAAAACATTCCTCAAAGCAAAAATTTTATATCTAATAGTATTATTATCATATCGATTTAATAAAACCAAAGTCATGGGAGAAAGCAATATTGAGGGTTTGGATTCATTTATTTTAGTTTCTTGGCATGGCAAGGTGTTGGGCTTGATGGAGCATATGAAGCACAAAGGATATTTTGCTCTAGTTAGTCAAAGCAGAGATGGTGAGCTTATTACAAGAATAGCAAAAAATTTTGGATATAATTTTTTTAGAGGATCAAGCAATAAAGGCGGTAAAGAAGCTATAAAAAATATGGATAATTTTTTTAGAGAAAATACTAATGCTAAAATTATCATTACCCCCGATGGCCCAACTGGCCCTGAACACAAAGTCAAACCAGGAGCATTAATTTTAGCACAAAATTCTGGCAGGCCAATTATTCCAATGATTGTTGATGTTAAAAACAGCTGGAAGTTTAAAAACTGGCACACGTTTTATCTTAGTAAACCGTTTTCCAAAATGCGTGTAGTTTTTGGAGAGCCTTTATATTTTAATAAAGATGAAGGTGTTGAAACAGGAACACAAAAAATTGAAGATGCTTTGAAGAAAGTAGATAAGGTTGCAAGTAGTCATGAATAACATACATATAACAATGAACAATAAACTTCTTACCCATACCCTATCAGCTTTATTGTTTGTTTTCCCTGTTCACTTAGTCTTTATTTTTTTAAAAAATCTTTTATATGATTTTGGAGTTTTAAAAGGGGAAAAGGTTGGGGCCAAAGTAATTAGCATAGGGAATATTGCTCTTGGTGGCACTGGAAAAACTCCTACCACTATTGCAATAGCAAATTTTTTAGAAAAAAACGGTTATAGCGTTGGTATTGTAACTAGAGGCCATGGAAGAGAAAATATTTCAAACAATTTTTTGCTTAAAAATCAAAGTTGGAGGGAATGTGGTGATGAGGTGGTTCTTTTAAAAAATAATACTTCTTCAAATACTCGTATTTTTGTTTCTCTAAACAAGGTCTATGCTGCAAAGCAGTTGTCTAAAATGGGGTGTAATGTGGTTTTGCTTGATGATGGGTTTCAACACAGAAGGATTGACAGAGATGTTGATGTTGTTTTGCTTGGCCCTGAAAACCAAAGCAAGGGTTGTCAGCTTATCTATCCGTATGGTCTATTAAGAGAGCCGTTGTGTTATTTAAAAAGAGCTGATCTTACAATTAATACCAAAAATAATTTAGTTAAAGATACAGGCCTTAAATCTGATCACACACTAGACCTAAAGATTAAAGAAGAGGTTCTGTCTTCGGGCTCTATAAAAAATATTCATGCCCTGGCTAATAAGTCGGGAATCGTTTCGGTTTGCTCTTTAGGAGATCCAGAGAGTTTCTCAAAAACGCTAGAAGGTATAAATATTAATGTAGAAAAAAAGCTGGTGTTTCCTGATCACTGGCCTTTTTCTTTACATGATGTAGAAGAGATTAACCGACTTTTGATAAAAGAAGGTTTAAAACATATTGTTTGTACAGAAAAGGACTTTGTAAAGCTGGTAGAATTTAAACAACAGATTAAAGTTGATATCAACGCTATTGTTATAAATCATCAGCTATCAGAAGAAATTGAGCGAGATATTTTGGCTCGTCTAGTATAAAATTTTACACCATTGACATTGGATATGTAATAAGCTAATTTTTTGAACATTTAACACATTAGGAGGATTTAAATGGTAGAATTATTTTTAGAGGGTGGACCTTTCATGTGGCCGATTTTACTCTTGCTTCTTGCAGGTCTTGGTCTTGTAGGTGAAAGGTTTTATTCGCTCAATCAATCACAAGTAGATTCTGATGGTTTTATGGACTCTTTAAGAGGTGCTTTAAAATCAGGTGGATCTAAAAAGGCTATGGATGTTTGCGCAGGACATGATGGCCCTGTTTCTAATATTTGCAAGGCTGGTTTATCTAAGGTTGGTAAGGGTCCTGAACAAGTTGAAAAGGCAATTGAAAATGCCGGTTCACTAGAGATGGCTTTCCTTGAAAAAAATATGGGTTGGCTAACTGCAATTATCGCTATTGCACCTATGATGGGTTTCACGGGTACAGTTGCTGGTATGATTTTTGCGTTTGACGCTATTGCCGCTGCAAACGATATTTCACCAGCTGTAGTAGCTGTTGGTATTTCCCAGGCTCTTTTAACTACGGCTTTTGGGCTTATTGTTGCTATGATTATTCAAATTGCTCAAAACTTTTTCTCATCAATGATAGATGGTATGGTTTTAGACATGGAAGAAAGATCTATAGAAATCACAGATCTATTAAGAGAATCAAAATAAAATATGGCTCTTAGAGAACGAAAAGCGCGCGTTGGTGCGATTCCCGAAGGCGGAATGGCTGATATAGCATTTCTTTTGCTGGTATTTTTCCTGGTTACCACAACCATTGATATGGACAAAGGTCTAGGTATAATTCTTCCAGCAGAAGGTCAAGAGCTAGAAATCAATAAAAAAAATATTCTTAACTGCCTTATCAGCGCCTCGGGTAATGTATTGCTTGGTGGTGAGCCTGTAGAAATGAAAGACTTAAGCAGAAGAGTTAAAGAAGAAATTCGTGCAAACGATAAGCTTATCATTTCCGTTAAAGCTCATGAAAAAGCTGAGTATGATGTATATGTTGAAGTGCTAGATCAATTAAAAATTGCAAACGCTACTAGAATATCAATTGCGGAGACAGAATAATGAAGTTTAGAAGAAAATCTGGGGTAGAATCAAAAATATCAACATCCTCCATGCCCGATATTATTTTTATGCTTCTAATCTTTTTTATGGTTACCACCGTTCTAAGAGAGTTTTCGGGTCTTCCAGTTTCACTGCCAAAAGCGGAAAGAATTGAAAAACTAGAGTCAAAAAGACATACATCAGATATTTGGGTGTCAAAAGACGGATTAATTTCAATTGAAGACAAGCTTTATAACAATCAAGATGTAAGACATGTAATGTATGAAAAAAGGGCATCTGACCCCCAGCTTACGGTTTCTTTAAAGGCCGATCAGGCTGCTAGAATGGAAATTATTTCCGATATTCATAATGAACTAAGAAAAGCAGATGCGTTAAAATTAAACTATTCTACAAAGGTTAAGGCTCCAAACTAATGGACGAATTAAAAAAAATATTAGATAAATTTAATCCGTTCTCAAGATTGGTTGACTTTTTTCTAAAGAGGGCCAAACTACTTGAGAAATCATTAAAAGAAAAATATTCAACAGTACTTAGGGTTGGGTTGTTGTTTGCATCTTTTCTTTTGTTGTTAGGTTTTTATTCATTACAGCGCTTTGAAAATGATATTGATATTGAAACAGAGAGCCAAATTATTATTGAGAATATTGAAATACCAGAAACTCAACAATTTGAAACTCCTCCTCCACCAGCAAGACCTTCTGTGCCTGTTGAGTCTGAAGATGACGATCTTGCTGATGACCTTACAATTGAGGAGACAGATTTAGATAGTTTTGACGCATGGGATGCTCCGCCTCCACCTCCTTCTGGTCCACAAGTTAAATTTATTCCTTATGATGACCCGCCAAGACCTCTGTTCCCAATTAAGCCGGTATATCCTGATATTGCACAGGAAGCTGGTATTGAAGGACAGGTTTTGGTACAATGTTTTATTGACAAAACAGGCAGAGTTAAAGAAACAATTGTTTTAAAAGGAATTCCTAATACGGGGCTAAACGAGGCTGCAGTTGATGCTTTAAGAAAAACGAGATTTAGACCAGCTAAGCAACGTGAAACAAAGGTTGGTGTTTGGATTACAATCCCGATTAACTTTAAGCTTCAAAACTAAACAACAAAAAGCTTCTTGGGTGAATAGTTTTTAAAGCCCATTTCAATTTCATCGCCACTTTCAAGGGGGCCCACACCTTCAGGTGTCCCGGTAAATATTATATCTCCCTTTTTAAGGTCAACAATCTTTGAAAGATGTAAAACAATGTCTTCAAAAGAAAATATCATATCTTTCAAATTTCCTTCTTGTCTTATTTTTTGATTTACATTTAAATAGAATTCGTTTGGACACTCGTGCCTAAAATTTGTATCAATTACTGCCGATCCCTTAAATGACTTTGAAGCAAACCATGGCAACCCTTTTTTCTTAAGCTCTGACTGAAGGTCTCTGTCTGTTAAGTCTAAGCCTATTGAAAATCCAGAAATGAATGTGCGGGCCTCTTCTTGGTTTTTTGGTACACCCTCTTTTCCTATCATAAAAACTATTTCAAGTTCGTGTTCTATTGTTTTGTTTTTTGGAATCTCAATTGTCTCTTTGACGTTTACAGCGGAATTCGATTTTTGAAAAATTAACGGTGATGTTGGTACTTTATTACCAAGCTCTTTTGCATGTCCTTCGAAATTTCTTCCAACACAATAAATATTTTCAAATTTTAAGTGTTCACTCATTTTTCTTCTTTAAAAAGCTTGAAAGAGAGCTTGAAATATACTCTTGATTCAACCTTGCTATATTGATCTGTCCTATTTCTTTTGGACATTCTGCTGAGCACGCTCCCGTATTGGTACATGAACCAAATCCTTCTTCGTCCATTGTTGCTACCATTTTGGCTACTCTGTCTTTTCCCTCTTTTTGTCCTTGCGGCAATAAAGAAAGGTGTGAAACTTTTGCTGAAGTAAACAACATTGCTGAAGAGTTTTTGCAGGCCGCAACGCAAGCGCCACAACCGATGCATGCAGATGAAAGGAACGCCTCGTCAGCATAATCTTTTTCTATAGAAATAGAATTAGCCTCAGGAGCCTCTCCAGTGTTTGTTGAAACATACCCACCAGATGAAATAATTCTGTCAAAAGACTTTCTATCAACCGAAAGGTCTTTTATCACCGGAAAAGACTCTGCCCTAAACGGCTCTAATAAAATATCGTCTTCATTATTAAACGCCCTCATGTGAAGCTGGCACACTGTTGTTGCTTTTTGTGGTCCGTGCGGTCTTCCATTTATCATAAAACCGCATGATCCACAAATTCCTTCTCTGCAGTCATGATCAAATGCAACTGGCTCCCTTTTTTCTTTCACGAGCTTAATATTTAAAATATCCAACATTTCTAAAAATGAAATGTTTGGATCTATGTTTTCAAGCCTGTAGGTCTTTAATGCTCCATTCGAGGAACCAGATTTTTGTCGCCAAATTTTTAAATTAACGTTCATTTATTTGTAACTTCTAGTCTTTAGTTTAACATTACTATATTTTAATTCTTCTTTAAAAAGTTTTGGGTCTTCATTTTCAGAATATTCCCAAGCTGCTACATATTTATAGTCTTGGTCATTTCTTTCTGCCTCGTTTTCTTCTGTTTGATACTCTTCTCTAAAATGCGCTCCACAAGACTCTTTTCTATCTAAAGCGTCAAAAGCCATCAACTCTGCAAGCTCTATGAAGTCTTTTATTCTTAGTGCTTTTTCCAGTTCTTGGTTTACATCTTTTTCACTCCCTGGTATTGAAATGTTGTTCCAGAACCTTTCTTTAATTTTTGGAATTTCTGACAGCGCCTCTTTTAATCCTGCTTCGTTTCTTGCCATACCTATTTTATCCCAAACAATTTTTCCTAACTCTCTATGAACCTCATCTACTGCCAGCTCACCATCTATGCTCATTAGTTTAGCAATTTCTTTTTTTGTTTTTTCTTCTGCTTCTTTAAACTCTGGCCTTTCTGTAATGTCTTGCATAAGGGGTGTTTCTTTTGCTAAAAAGTCCATCGCCGTATGTGGAACCACAAAGTATCCATCTGCTAATCCTTGCATTAAGGCGCTTGCTCCTAACCTGTTCGCCCCGTGATCTGAAAAGTTGCTCTCGCCTATTGAAAACAATCCTTTTACAGTAGTCATTAAATTATAATCGACCCATAACCCTCCCATTGTATAATGAACTGCGGGGTAAATCTTCATTGGTGTTTTGTAGGGGTTTTCATCTGTAATATTTTGATACATGTCAAACAGGTTGCCGTATTTTTCTCTTATAAAATCTTCGCCCTTTTCTTCAATTGCTTTCTGGAAGTCAAGATAGACCGCAAAGCCGGTTGGTCCAATTCCTCTCCCCTCGTCACAAACTTCTTTGGCTCTTCTGCTCGCAACATCTCTTGGAACCAAATTACCGAAAGCGGGGTATATTCTTTCAAGATAATAGTCCCTTTCTTCTTCTGGAATTTCTGTTGGTTTTCTTTGATCATTTTTCTTTTTTGGCACCCACACTCTTCCGTCATTTCTTAGGCTTTCGCTCATAAGGGTTAGTTTGGATTGAAAATTGTTTTTTACTGGTATGCAGGTTGGATGAATTTGTGTAAAGCTTGGGTTTGCAAACAGTGCTCCCTTTCTGTGCGCCCTCCAATTTGCTGTTACATTGCTTGCCATCGCATTTGTTGATAAATAATAAACATTAGAATAGCCTCCTGTTGCTAAAATAACAACGTCAGCGCTGTGTGTTTCAATTTTTCCATCAACAAGATTTCTAGTAACGATTCCCTTTGCCTTACCATCAACCAGCACAACGTCTAACATATCATGTCTTGGATAAAACACTACCTTTTTCTTTTCCATTTGTCTGCTTAGAGCTGAGTATGCACCAAGCAATAGCTGTTGCCCTGTCTGGCCTCTTGCATAGAAAGTTCTTGAAACCTGTACACCCCCAAAGGATCTGTTATCTAACAGTCCTCCATACTCTCTTGCAAAAGGAACTCCCTGGGCTACGCATTGATCAATAATATTTTTGCTGATCTCTGCCAACCTGTAGACATTGTCTTCACGAGATCTAAAATCGCCACCTTTTATGGTGTCATAAAACAGTCTCATCACACTATCACCGTCGTTTTTGTAGTTCTTTGCAGCATTGATTCCGCCCTGCGCCGCAATACTGTGGGCCCTTCTTGGTGATTCATGAAAAGAAAAAGCATGAACATTAAACCCGCTTTCAGCAAGGGTTGCAGAAGCAGAGGCGCCTGCAAGCCCTGTTCCTATTACAATAACCTTATACTTATTAGCCTCTTCAGGGGTAAGCTTTTTTAGGCTATTTTTATATTCTTCCCACTTTGTATAAAGATCTCCATTTGGTGCTTTTGAAAATAAATTAAACTGTGTCACATTAACCTCGCTAAAAACCCAAACCATACCGGAATCGAAATAAAACCAAGGGGAATCCAAAACCAAAAAATAGCTGCAAGATTATTATAAATATTTTCATACTTTGTTCCAACAATCCCAAGCGTTTGCCCAGCTGATGCAATTCCGTGTTTAAGGTGGTATCCTAAAAGAGCAATTGCAACGATATAAAACGCTGAAACAGCAGGGCTTCCAAAACCCACCGAGCTTTCTGTAACAACATAATAATAGCTCATTCCCTGAAGGTCAAAATTAAATTTATACCAAAACGTTGACCAGTGTGTTGCAAGAAAAATAAACACAACACTTCCTGTAAATGCTGCAGACCTTGCTGCGCCCGAGGTGTTTTCCTTGCTGTATGATGTAACCACCTTTTTTGCTTTTCTGTTTTTTATCCAAAGCAATATGCCGCTATAGGCGTGGCTACCAACAAACAATACTAAAAAAAATTCTGCAATTCTAATTAGAAACCCAAGCTGATGCAGCTTGTTTACATAAGCATTAAAAGCCTCTTCTCCCACAAAAAGAAAAAGGTTTCCAAAAAGATGAAAGGCCATAAAGAAGGCTAACAATAGCCCAGTAATGGCCATTAGAATTTTTCTTCCCACAGACGAGGTTAATAGTTTAATTATAGACATATTAAGGTGATGTTAATTTTAAAACTCATTTACATAAATATAAAGACAAATTGGTTTTTATTGTCTTCTTGATGTCCAAAAAATCCAGCTTGCGCCCATAAGGACCCCAACTGCTTCGCGATTTGGTTCACTAATATTAATCATTGTGTCAGAACTTTGATCTAATGTTTCAACAAAGCCAAAAAAGGAGAAGACAAAAACAAAAAGCAGGAAAAACAATAACACATTCATTCCTTTTTTATTGATTAGCTTTTTTTCGTATGAAACAGCGCCCGCAACAACCAAAAGATAGGTGGGCACCCACAAAAACCAGTCTGGATCGTCAATGTTTAACACAGCAAACAATATAAAAATGCTGTTAACAAGCCAAAAAAGCATTAAAAAGAAAACTCGTTTAACTTTGGAACCTGCTTCTTGAGCTCCTCCAAACTTCCTTTGTAGGTTTTCTTATTATAAACAACCTTCCACTCTCCAGAAGGCTCACCGTTTGTGAAAAAACCTTCGATCGTTGGATTTTGCCTTGGGGCAACATAGCTCCAGCTTCCATTTTTTACATTATTAGAGTAGGTTCCTTTTCCAAAAAATCTTGACCCGAAATCTATGTCCGGCCCCTCTGTCCACTCACCCTCTTTAATGTCGTCCTTATACGGTCCTTCTGCAACCCTTCTTCCGTTTTTGGCATATAAAGACCACACACCAACCTTCTTTCCAAACTGGTATGCCCCCGTTTGCGACCTTTCTAAAGAGCCGTTAGCACTGCTATAGTACTCTTCCCATTCTCCCGTTTTTATGCCCTCACTAAAAGATCCAACTCCCCTAATTTCTGCATATGGAGACAGGTTATTAAACTTTCCATGTAAGACTCCGTTATTATAATTTTCTTCCCAACCCTTGTCTTCTCCATCTTTATACCAGGTCCACTTTCCAACCTTGCTTCCCCCAATATAATCTCCTTCGCTCACCAAAACTTCTTGAGAGTCCCAGCTCTTCCAAAGTCCGCTTCTTTGCCAGTTTTCGTAGTCTCCTGCCCTTACCACAACAAGAGTATTAGGGTCCCACTCTCTCCATCTTCCTGCTCCCTCTTCAAAAACAATCTCTCCTGTTTTCCTAAGTCTGTTTTCGCTGTCTCTGCTCCACTGTGTCCAGGTTCCTACGGGCTTACCTTCTTCATAATTAATATATTCTAACCTTTTATTGTTGTCCATTGGGCCAGGAAAAACATATGTAATTTGTTCGCCTTCCGGGGTTCCTTTAATGTAGTTGGCCTTTCTTCTTGTTCCGTTTTTATAATCTATCTCTGTCCAAGCGCCGTCCTTGATTCCTTTTTTATATGTTCCCATTTTTTCTCCATACTTATCAAGAACATCTCCAGAATAAAGCTTATCTGTGTCTCCTATATAGGCAAGGTTGTCTTCTCCCACCCTTAGTTCGTCTTCGTATATTTCTCCTGAACACGAAACCAAAAATAATATTATAAATAATAAAAATGTTTTTTTCACGGTCGCTCCTTAAATTGTTTTCCCAGGGGGAAATTTTTTAATTCAATTAAAATGTATTCATAATGAACAATAAACAAAAAATATATTTTTTTTCACAACTTCAAACAGATGGAGATCAAAATATGGTTGATGTCCTTGGTGGCAAGGGAGCAAATATTGCAGAAATGTGTAAGCTTGGTATTCCTGTTCCTCCAGGATTTACCCTGGCTACAAGTCTTTGTTCTGAGTATCTAAAAACCAAATCGCTTTCGGCCTCCCTAAAGAAAAACATCAAAAAAAACATAACAAAAACGGAGGGTATTATTGAAAGAACATTTGGCGGATCAAACCCCCTGCTTCTTTCGGTTAGGTCTGGTGCTCCTGTGTCAATGCCAGGAATGATGGAAACAATATTGAACATAGGACTTACATCTAAAACAATACCCTATATGATTGATGCTAGTGGAAACGAACGCTTTGTTTATGACAGTTATCGAAGATTAATTATGATGTATGCAGATGTGGTTATGGAGAAGGCGCTAAAGCTAAACAAATCATCGCGCCCAATCAGAGAACTTATGGAAAAAGAGCTTGATTCAATTAAAACAGTTAATGGCTATAAAAACGACTCTAACATGAAAGCTAAGGACTGGAAGGTGTTGTCTGAAAAATATTTAAAAATAGTAAAAAAAGAATTTGGTGTTCCATTTCCAGACGATCACTACGAACAGCTTTATGGAGCTGTTGCCGCTGTCTTTGAAAGCTGGAACGGAAAAAGAGCAAAAGAATATAGGAGTTTTGAAAAAATTTCTTCTTCTATGGGAACGGCTGTAAATGTTCAAGCAATGGTTTTTGGAAACCTTGGAAAAGGTTCTGGTACAGGCGTTGCCTTTACAAGAAACCCCTCTACTGGGGAAAACGTTTTTTTTGGAGAATGGTTGCCAAACGCTCAAGGTGAAGATGTAGTTGCTGGTGTCAGAACGCCGCACCCAATAATTGATGAAAAAAACAGTAATAAATCTTTATCTGTTGCACTGCCACAAGCCTTTGAAGATTTAAAAGATGTAAGAAAAAGATTGGAAAACCATTTTGACGACATGCAAGACATTGAGTTCACCATCCAGGAAAACAAGCTCTGGATGCTTCAAACAAGAAGGGGTAAAAGAACTGGTATCGCTGCTATAAAAATTGCAACTGACATGGTAAAAGAAAAGCTTATAACTAAAGAGATCGCCGTGGGCAGGGTTCGCCCAGTCCAAATTTATGAAAGCCTCCTGAAAAATATAGTAGCTGAGGACTTAAATAATAACACGCCGGTTTCTTCTGGTCTTCCTGCGGGTCCTGGTGCGTCTTGTGGATCAGCAGTTTTTACCGCTGAAAAAGCTGAAGCTCTAGGCAAAAAGGGTAAAAAAGTCATATTGATACGAGAAGAAACATCGCCGGAAGACATCCATGGAATGCATTACTCTGAAGGAATTTTGACCTCAAGAGGCGGTCTAACTAGCCACGCGGCTTTAGTTGCTAGGGGTTGGGGTAAAAGCTGTGTTGTAGGATGCCAAGAACTAACTATTGATAAAAGCCATGAGTTTGCAAAAATAGCTGACAAAAAAATAAAAGAAGGTGATCAAATAACGCTCAACGGGTCTTCTGGAGACATTTATGTTGGAGAGTTGAGGTTGTTTCAAAATCCGATAGACAACGCTGGCCCACTTAGCCAGCTGTTATCGTGGGCAGACAAAATAAGAAAACTAAAAATTAGAACAAACGCAGATACTCCTGAAGACTGTGAAAAGGCGCTTGAGTTTGGCGCGGAAGGCGTTGGTCTTTGTAGAACAGAACACATGTTTTTCGATGAAAAAAGAGTTCACGAGTTTAGAAAAATGATTTTAGCACAAGACAGAGAGAGTCGTACTTCCTACCTAAAAAATCTCCTCCCTTTTCAAACAAAAGATTTTTATAAAATATTTAAAAAAATGGATGGTTTGCCAGTAACGGTGCGTCTTTTAGACCCGCCACTTCATGAGTTTATTAATATTCAACGCAAAGAAATGGAAAACTTGGCCAACGATATGGGCCTATCTTTAAAAGTGGTTGAAGAAAGGGTTGAGTCTTTGAAAGAAGCAAACCCTATGTTGGGTCATCGTGGCTGCAGGCTTGGCGTTTCGTATCCAGAGGTAACCTCTATGCAGGCGCATGCAATAATTGGTGCTGCTGTAAGGCTAAAAAAAGAAGGGAAAAACCCCAAAGTAGAGCTGATGATACCACTGGTTTCAAACTTAAAAGAGTTTTTAAATCAAAAGAAAATTGTTCTTGAAGCAAAAAATAAAATTATTGGCAAAAGCGGTTTAAAAATTAATTTAAAAATCGGAACAATGATTGAGGTTCCACGCGCTTGCCTTGTTGCTGAAGACATTGCTAAAGAAGCTGACTTTTTTAGTTTTGGCACAAACGATCTTACGCAAACCACTTTTGGTTTTAGTAGAGATGATACGGGCACCTTCTTTCCTCACTATTTCAATGATGAGATTTTGTTGGTAGACCCTTTTGAAGAAATTGATCGTAAGGGCGTTGGCAGGCTTATGGAGATGGCAGTAAAAGATGCAAGAGCTGTTAAAAATAACATCTCTATTGGTATATGTGGAGAACATGGCGGTGAGCCGAAAAGTATAGAGTTTTGTAAAATATTGGGCCTTGATTATGTTAGCTGTTCTCCTTATCGTGTACCTATCGCACGCCTTGCTGCGGCACAAGTTGAAATATGAGTAAAAAATATAAAATAGTTATTTTTGGAGCTACCGGGTTCACTGGCGAGCTTTGTGCAAGGTTTATGTCTGAAAGATACTCTGACATTCCGATTGCAATTGCTGGAAGAAGTGCAGAAAAACTAGAGAAGATTAAAAAAACCAACAACCTTTCTTTTCCTGCTATAGTTGCGGACGCCTTTGACGTTAATGCGCTTGATAAAATGTGTAAGGACGCCGAAGTTGTTCTTTCAACTGTTGGGCCTTATCATAAATATGGCTCTAATCTTTTAGAGGCTTGTATTAACAATGGATGTCACTATGTTGATATAACGGGAGAAAGTTTTTGGATAAAAGATATGATTGACAAACATCATGAATCTGCTGAGAAAAAAGGGTTAAGAATAATTAATGCTTGTGGTTTTGATTCTGCCCCCTCTGACCTTGGGTCGTTCTATGCTGTGAATCAGGTTGACGGAGAAGTTCAGAGCATTCAGTGTTTTCAGGCCTGGAAGGGTGAGGCTTCTGGTGGCACAATGGAAACCATGTTTTCTTCAATGGATGCAAAGCTGGCTAAGGGTGGGCTTGGAAAATTTTCTTTAAACCCAAAAAAATCTGTTTCTGAAAATCAAAAAAGAAATACAAATGATAAAATTAAAATTCACAAAATACCACACCTTGGCGGGTGGACGGGGCCCTTTGTGATGGCTCTACCAAACACCAGGGTTGTAAGAAGGTCGGCAGCGCTATCGAGGTATACCGGAAAGTATTATGGAGATGATTTTGTTTATTCTGAAGGTGCATATTATTCAAAAAAAGGTGCTGCAAGAAAGGTGTCTTTTATGACGCTAGCTCTTGGTCTGGTTATTGTTTCTCCTTTGCGCAAACTATTAAGAGGGTTTTTTAGAAAACCGGGTGAGGGTCCTTCACAAAAAGCAATGGACTCTGGCTTCTTTAAAAGTAGGTTTTTGGTTAAAACTCAAGGTGGTGTTCGCGCCTTCTCAATGTCGTCAAGTGGCGACCCTGGCTATAAAATGACTTCAAGAATGGCGTGTGAAAGCGCTTTGTGTTTAGCTGTTGAAAACCCAGCAGATCTTCCTGGTGGTGAGGGTTTTGGCGGTCTTCTAACCCCCTCTATTGGGCTTGGAAACGTTCTTATAAAAAGACTAAAAAACATTGGGGTAGTTTTTGAAGAAATACCCCTTAATAATTAAAGCCAAAAAATTGTTACACCCGGATTTCTGTTATTAAAATCCCTGTCGCTCTTGCTGGAAAGCTCTGATCTCATGCTTACGGCATCTTTGTTAAATGTATTATAATCCTCTCCGGGAATTACAGCTCTGAACCTACCCTCTTGCTCTTTCGCCCACAATCTGACTTTTTCTGCAATACTTCCTGATCCCAAACCATGAACTATTTTAACGGCCACTACACCCTCCTCTTTTGCGGTGCTTATTGCGACCTCCAAAAGCACAAGAGCCTCAGAAGAAGACTGTCCAGCATGAGCAATGTCTACTGTTTTTATCATGCTAAAAATTACATAAAAATTTATTCGTCATAACATGGTATAATAAAATTTCATATATTTCTTATTATGCAACCCATTGAAACAATTTTTAAATCACAACAAGCAAGGAGCTTAGACTTAAGGAACAGCTCTGCTAAAGAAAGAAGATTAAAACTGCAACTTCTTCTTAAAAATTTTTTAGAAATGGAAGATGAGGTCCTTTCTGCCCTTTCAAGCGACTTAGGAAAATCTAAAACCGAGGCGTTGTTAGCAGAAATTTATGGAGTCAAATCTGAGGCAAAATTTGCAATAAAAAACATTCACAAGTGGATGAAAACAAAAAGGGTTGCAAGCCCTTTGGCTATATCCTTTAGCAAAAGCTGGGTAAAACCCGAGCCCAAAGGAAATATTTTAATAATATCTCCCTGGAATTATCCAATTATGCTTTGTTTAAATCCGCTTATTGCTGCAATATCATCCGGAAACACAGCAATAATTAAGCCGTCAGAGCTTACACCGGCCTCCGGTGAGTTTATGAAAAAATTAATTGAAAAAACCTTTTCTTCAGATGAGGTTGCTGTTTTTTTAGGCGAAAAAGATGTAGCTGAAAAATTGCTAGACCTTCCTTTTAATCACATTATGTTTACTGGTAGCCCAAGGGTTGGCAGGCTTGTTATGAAGGCGGCTTCAAAACACCTCGCAGGCGTTACTCTTGAGCTGGGCGGTAAGTCTCCTGTTATTGTTGACAAAAGCGCAAACATAAATGATGCTGCTTGGAAAATTTCTTTTTTCAAATTTGCAAATGCGGGTCAAACATGTACTGCTCCCGACTATATTCTGTGTGATGAGGCTGTACACAACGATCTTGTTGCTGCTTTACAAAAAAATATGGCACAATTTTTTCCTGAAGGCGTAGATGCGGCCACAAAGGACTACTGCTCTATTGCCAACGAACACCACTTCAACAGGCTTAAGGATGCTTTGGAGGGCGCTGTTTCTGGTGGAGCAGAGATTGTTTGTGGTGGAGAAACCTCTAAAAGTGGATTATATTTTTCGCCTGCCATTTTAACTGGCGTAGGTTATAATAACCCAATTATGGAGGAAGAAATTTTTGGTCCTATTCTGCCCATTGTTAAGGTTAAAAACCTTGACGAGTCTATTGGATACGTTAACAGCAATGAAAAGCCGTTGGCTCTTTATCTTTTTAGCAACAAGTCTTCTGTGCACAAGAAAGTTTTAAAAAACACCTCAAGCGGCGGCATGGTGATTAATGACTGTGTTTTGCACCACATGAATCCTAATCTTCCTTTTGGTGGAATAAACAACAGTGGGGTTGGTAGCTATCACGGCAAGTTTGGTTTTGATGCTTTTTCACATCAAAAAGCTGTTTTGAAGAGCAGCTCCCTGTCTCCTTTTAAGATAATGCTTCCACCATACAACAACACCAAAGAGACATTAGCTAATCTGATAAAAAAATATTTTTAGCTATTTCATTTCTTAGGTCAATTATGATGTTTGCATATTTGTCTGACCTGTTATACGTTCTTATGGCTCTCCACGCTTTTGATTTGTAGGTAAAATTATAATCATTCTTTGGATAGCCGTTTTCTACAAGGTAAAATGCTACGCTCCCTATGACATCCTCCCAGTTAAATGGGTCTTTTTTCCCGTCGTTATTATAGTCAATTGATAGGTTGTTAAAGCTGGAGGGTATAAACTGGCCAAACCCAAACGCCCCGGCATAAGAGCCTTCAAGAGAAAAGGGGTCTATGTCGTTTTCTGAACAAAAAATTAAAAGCTCTGCTATCTCTCTGGTTGCCCAGCTAGACCTTTTGGGCATTTTCATTGCCTGCGTGTATAAAGAATTAATTACTGAAAACTCTGAAACTTTTGAACCATAGTTTGTTTCAACGCCAACAATTGCAACCAAAATTATTGGATCTATTTCGAACTCTCTTGCCACTTTTGCAATTAAGGTTTTGTTTTTTTTATAAAAGCTAACTCCACCATCAATTCTTTGTTTGTTAAAAAATATCTTTTTGTACTGTTCGTACGTTTTAATTTTTTCTGGCTTGTTGTTAAATCTTGCGATGACCCCCTCGTCCACCTTAAGCCTCTTGTCTTCAAATGTGTTAAGTATATACTCTGTCGATGGAGTTTTTTGTTCTTTGGTATAAGAAACAACCTTCTTAACTATTTGTTCTTTGCCTGACCCTAATAGGGTAGTTGTATAAAATATAATGCTTAGTATGACTATAAGGTTTATTTTCATTTATATGGACCTTCTTTTAAAAAATAAATATGTACTTTTATTTATTGCTCTTCTTGCTGTTAGCTCTTCTGCCTGGGTTGTAAGGTTTCTACCCGAGCTCTCTGCAACAACAATAGCTTTTTGGAGAATGTTTCTCGCAAGCCTTATGGCTTTTGCTATATCTTACAAAACTATTCTTACTTTTGTTCCAAACAAAAAGGTTTTGCTTGCAGGAATGTTTCTTGGTTTTCATTTTGCCCTGTTTTTTAGAAGCGTTCAGCTAACCTCTATAGCTGAGGCTGCTCTGCTTGGGACCATTGCTCCCGTTTTTACAGAGGTTTATTCTATTATGTTTCAAAAAAAGGGTTTTTCTATTAAGGTTTTCTTCGGACTATCTCTTGCTCTTTTGGGTGCATACACGCTTATTAGCCAAAGCAGTTTTAGCGACACGAGCTCTCTTGGTAACCTTCTGGCCGTTCTTTGTTCTGTTGCAATGGCGGTTGTGCTTCTTGTTGGAAAAGACGTTAGAAAGAGCGTGGGCCTGTTTGAATATTCCCGCTGGTTGTTTTTGTATGCTGCTGCTTGTCTTTTTATAATATCTCTTTATCAGGGGGTAAATGTATTATCTTTCAACAATCAGGATTTTGGGTGGTTTGTTTTTCTTGCAGCCATACCAACAATGGTTGGTCATAATATTTTTTATTTTTTAGTTAAAACGCTTAGTGCTACCACTGTTGCGGCTGTTCCTCTTGGGGAGCCTGTAATTTCTTCTGTGGGAGCCTTCTTTCTGTTCGGCGAGCCTGTTGGTCTGTTTGTTTTTTTGGGTGGATCAATTACGCTTTTGGGTGTTTATATAATAATACGAAACGATATTTAAACCGCCATTGGGGCCTTAATGCTTTCCATTGGGCTGTAGTCAACCAGTCTAAAGTCTTTGGGGGCAGACTTTAAAACCTCTTCTATTGAATTAAATTTTGGAATTCGCAGGCTTGGTGGTTGCATGGGCTTGCGCTGAATTTGTTCTTTTACTTGTTCGAAGTGATTGTTATAAATGTGGCAGTCTCCTCCTGTCCAAATAAAATCTCCAGGTTTTAAGTTTAAAATTTCAGAAAAAATACAAACCAAAAGACTATAAGAGGCAATGTTAAAAGGCACCCCCAAAAACATGTCAGCGCTTCTTTGATAGAGCTGACAGCTTAACTCTTTATCTTGAACATGAAATTGAAAAAGCGTATGACAGGGCGGTAAAGCCATTTCATCAATCTTGTCTACATTCCATGCGCTTACTATGTGCCTTCTGCTGTTAGGGTTGTTTTTTAAATCTAAGATTATTTTTCTTATTTGGTCTTCTCCACCAACATCTCTCCCCCAAGACCTCCACTGTTTTCCATAAACAGGACCTAGTTCTTTTTGTGTTTCGTTGTTTAAATATCCAAGCTCTACGCCCTGCTTGTTTGCGTTAGCCGTCCAAATGGTTTTTTTGTCTACTATCTCACCTCTTTTTTTACCGAAATGTATTTCTGCCAACCTTCTTTCATCTGTGCTACCCTCTAAAAACCAAAGCAGTTCGCTAACAACGCTTTTCCATGCTAGCTTTTTTGTTGTCACAGCCGGAAAGCTGTTTCTAAGATCAAAGCGCATCTGATATCCAAAAACGCCTCTTGTTCCTACGCCTGTTCTGTCATCTCTTTGTTTCCCGTTCTCAAGAATGTGTTCTAACGCTTTTATATATTGTTTCATTTTACCTTTTTCCAAATCTGGAATTCTACTTCTTCGTGTTTTTCAAACCAGGTTTTTTTAAAAAGCCTTTCTATGTTTTCCAGAGACAAAAAACCGTCGCAACTATATTCTCCTGGTATTCGGCTTAAATAAAACTCTTCAATTGTTTCAATTGTTTGCTCAATTATGTTGGGGCCACCAATTACCCAAATTGTTTTGTCTGCGTTTTCTTTTTTAAGGGTTTTAAGTTCAGCGTTAAGATCTCCACAAATATATTTATCTGCCCCGGGAAACTCTTCTTTTCTTGAGGTTGCCAAAATGTTTATTCTGTTTGGCAGCGGCCACGGCATCAGTGGATCTATCCATGTTTTTGAGCCCATTACAACCACGTTGTTTGTGGTGTTTTTTTTAAACCAACCTAAGTCTTTCTTGTTTTTTGGCCAAGGTATTGTCCCGTTTTTACTTACGCCGCCCTCATTGTCGCAAGCCAAAATTGCCTTAATCACTGCTTTGGCCTACTCATCTTCTATTGGTTTTCCGTCTTTGTCAACTGTTCCTGCCGCTACCTGATATAAGCCATCAAAGTTAATGTATTTTTTTATAGCGCTGTTAGCCTGCTCTAAAGTAACATTTTTAACCATGTTTGGATAGCTATCAAGGTAGGTTAGATCATTATAAATGACCACTGCACTCAGAATGCCTCCTGCCAATCCTCCGGTTGTGTCAAAACCAACCTGGAAACCTCCAACAAGCGTGGATTTTGTAACATCTAGCTCTTTTTGTGTTATTCCTTCTTCCGCCCACTTTTTAATTTCCCTAAGTGTTGAGCTTTCTCCTTTTGAAAGAAGTTTTGGTGAAAAAGTACCTCCAACCATCCAATATCCGTCGTTGCTGTTTCCAAACCCACTTAAAGTCGAGTTGATCCCGTAGGTTAGGCCCTCTTTTACTCTAACTGTTTGCATCAACCTAGCAGAAAAATTTCCTCCCAGCGTGTGTGTTGCTAAATAAAGAGGCAAATAGTCCGGGTGATATCTGTCTATTCCTAGCGCTGTTCCAACAACAAAGTCTGTGCTTGTTTTGTCTTGCATGGTTACATAAACCTTACCAGAAGCTTTGATTCCAAGACCTTTTTCCTCTTTGTTTTTAAGAGGAGACTGTTTCCAGCCTCTAAAGCTTTCTTTAATTAAGCTTTCCATTTCAGCATGATCAACATCCCCAACAACAACCAAAACCATGGATCCAGTGCCATAATTTTCACTGTGATAAGCCTTTAGGCTCTCGGGGGTTAGTGTTTTTATATCTTCTATTGCTTGATCGGGGCTTGTTGGTGAGTTTTGATGATTGGACCCGTAAAAAGCTTGCAGCATGCTGTTTATTGCGTTTCCTCTTGTGCTTTCTTTAGATCTTTTATATCCTGCTATTTGTCTTTTTTTTGCTTTTTCAAGCTCTTCTTCAGCAAAAAGCGGATTTTGTAGTTGATCGGCCAACAAACCTACAACCATGTTGGTGTCTTCAGATAAAAACTTCCCGCTGAAACCAACCCTTGCTTGACCGTTAAAAAAACTTAAACGCGCACCCGCAGATTCAAGCTTTTCACTAATCTCAAACTTTGACATGTTTGTTGTTCCTTGGTCTAACATTGCCGCAACCATGTCTGCTGTTCTGTTGTTTTTTGTAGAATAAATATCTCCACCCAACATACTTCCTCTCATAGTAACGACACCGGTTCCACGCTTAAGGGTTAAAAGCCTTATGCCTTTTACCGGTTCGGTGTCAATAATTTTTGAAGACAAAACCTCCTCTTCTGTGCTAAAGTTTTTTATTTTCATTGCTTCTAGTTGTTTAGCGCTTGTTGCAGTCTTTTGTCCCTGTCCGCCAGATCCAAGAGGAATGAAATATCCAACGGTACTTAGATCTTCTAAAAAGTATTTGTTTACCACTCTTTTGATGTCTTCTTTTGTTACTGCGCTAATTTTTTCACCGTATGTTGTATATAGGGTCCAGTCGCCGCTTGCTATTGCTTCGTTTAGTCCGCTTGCTATTGCATAACTGCCGTCCTG
>Ga0310343_10000302_pt1 | contig 23203 bp, 15 predicted proteins | sample HC15DNA2025_MG_FD_203519 | JGI IMG/M metagenome (GOLD analysis project Ga0310343, IMG submission 203519) | Marine microbial communities from station ALOHA, North Pacific Subtropical Gyre - HC15-DNA-20-25_MG | ecosystem: Environmental > Aquatic > Marine > Oceanic | place: Pacific Ocean: North...
CCGGGGAACAGTTTGTGTCCGGCAACGGACGACAGGTTGATCACATGCCCGCTGTGTTGCTCCCGCATGGTCGGCAGCACAGCCGCGATGCCATACATCACGCCTTTAATGTTGACGTCCACCATCTGGTCCCACTCATCAACCTTCAAAGCGTCCAGCGGTGCCAGTGGCATCAGGCCGGCGTTGTTGATCAGTACGTCAATCCGGCCGAAGGTTTCTTTCGCGGTGGCAGCCAGTGACTCGACCTGGTTTCGGTCAGTCACATCGGTCACCTTCCAGGTGACTTCAGCACCCTCGGCTTTCAGGTCTTCTGCCAGTTTGGACAGGCGGTCTTCGCGACGGGCCGCAAGCACCAGCCGGGCTCCTCGCGCTGCCAGGCGGCGGGCAGTTGCCTCACCCAGGCCACTGCTGGCGCCGGTGATAATCACGACTTTGCTATTGATTGGGTCGTTGGTATTGCTCATGGTTTGACTCCTTACTCGTGTGAAAGTGATGTTCAGACGCTGGGTTCAAGTTCCTTCAGCGTCGGGTAATCGGTATAGCCGCGCTCATCGCCGCCGTAGAAGGTGCTGTCATCCCATTTGTTCAGTTCCGCATGCTGGCGGAAACGCTCGGGCAAATCGGGGTTGGCGATAAATGGACGGCCAAAGGTCACCAGATCACAGCGGTCATTGCCGATCCGTTTGCGAGCTTCCTCAGCGGTGTAGGCGCCGTTGGCGATGTAAGTGCCGTGGAATCCAGCCTGGATGGCATCGATCACCGATTCCGGGCGGCCGTTCGCATGGTTGCCCTGGAACGAGTCTTCCACGACCTCGATGTAGCTGATGCCCAGGTCGTTCAGCCGCTTCGCGAATTCACCAAAGGTTTCGACCGGGTCCTCGTCGTACATGGCGTTGAAGCTGCCGGTCGGGCTGACCCGAACGCCGACATTGTCCTTGCCCCAGACGTCGATCACGGCCTCGATCACCATCAGTGGCAGGCGCATCCGGTTTTCAACGGAGCCGCCAAACTCATCACTGCGGTGGTTGCTGCCGCTCTTGAGAAACTGGTCCAGCAGGTATCCGTTGGCGGCGTGTACTTCAACGCCATCAAACCCGGCCGCTTTGGCGTTCAGGGCGCCCTGGCGATACTGCTCCACGATGTCCGCCATTTCGCCGGCTTCAAGAGCCCTGGGCTCAGGCACGTCCACCATGCCGGAGTCGGCGCTGATGAAGGTCTTGGCGCCCTCGGGTTTGATCGCCGATGGTGCTACAGGCTTGTTGCCATCCGGCTGCAGCGCCGTATGGGAAATTCGGCCAACGTGCCAGAGCTGCATGTGAATGCGTCCGCCCGCCATGTGCACCGCACTGGTGACCTTGCGCCAGCCTTCGATTTGCTCCTCCGAGTGGATGCCTGGCGTGAATGCATAGCCCTTACCCTGAGGTGACACCTGGGTTGCTTCGCTGATGATCAGCCCTGCACCGGCCCGCTGCTGATAGTACTGCGCGTTCATGTCGCTCGGTACGTCTCCAGGCTGGCTGGAGCGCGAACGGGTCAGGGGCGACATCAGCACGCGGTTGGGCAGCGTTACGGTGCCGAGATCGTGCGGTTGAAACAGTGCGTCGTTTACGTTGTTCATTGATTACTCTCCTTGAGGATTAACCAGATTTAATTAGACCAGTCTACTAGTAACTTGAGAAAAAAATATGTTCGTTCAGCGAATACCAAGGCATTGACGGAAAAAGACCCGCACAAACAGCTCCATGGGCTCCGTAGACTTCAGGACCTTGGCTCTCAGAATGGCGCCTTCCCAGCCCGAAAGCAGAAAGCTGGCCACGTCGGCAGGATTGATGGAGTCGTCAATATCACCTGCCTGACGAGCTTCTTCAATACAACGCTCGAAGCGCTTTTCCCAGCCCTGGAAGACGGTGTCCAGGCGCCTGCGGAACGTTTCGTTCTGCCCGGCCAGCTCCTGGCCAAGATTGCCTATCAGGCAGCCCCGGGTGAATTCGCAACTGGTCATGGTTTCCAGGCCAGTGTCGAAGTAGGCTCTGAGGCGATCCACCCCCGAGCGGGTGTGATCGTTCAGAATCAGATCCAGCTTGGTGTCGTATTCCTGCGCAAAAGTGTCGATGACAGCCAACCCGAAATCGTTCTTGCTGCTAAAGTAATGGTAGAACGACCCTTTGGGTACGCCGGCGGTGGTCAGCACGGCATTGATACCCGTCGCGCCGAAGCCTTTTTGGCCGATCAGGTCGGCGCCGGTGTTTATGATGTGATTGCGCGTGTCGTTCGATGTCATGGTTGTTATATTAGACCGGTCGTCTAGAATACGTCAAACCTGTAAAACCCGAGACAGTCAATTCTGTACCATGATCAAGGAGTCTGCCAGTGATTAAATCCCGTGCCGCAGTGGCATTTGCCCCCAACAAACCGCTCGAAATTGTAGAAGTGGATGTTGCTCCACCCCAGAAAGGGGAAGTGCTGGTGCGTATCGTCGCCACTGGCGTCTGCCACACGGACGCCTACACATTGTCCGGTGCCGATTCCGAAGGTAATTTCCCGGCCATTCTGGGCCATGAAGGCGGCGGCATTGTTGAAGCCGTTGGTGAAGGTGTCACCTCTGTAGACGTGGGTGATCACGTGATCCCGCTATACACGGCCGAATGTGGAAAATGTAAGTTCTGCAGGTCCGGTAAAACTAACCTCTGTGGTTCCGTGCGCGAAACCCAGGGCAAGGGTGTGATGCCGGATGGCACCTCCCGCTTCTCCTACAAGGGTGAGCCTATCTACCACTACATGGGTTGCTCCACCTTCTCGGAATACACGGTATTACCGGAAGTCTCCCTGGCGAAAATACCCAAGGATGCGCCGCTGGAGAAAGTCTGCCTGCTGGGCTGTGGCGTCACTACCGGTATCGGCGCTGTGCTGAACACAGCGAAGGTGGAAGAAGGTGCGACGGTCGCTATCTTTGGTCTCGGCGGTATCGGCCTGGCGGCGATTATTGGTGCGACCATGGCCAAAGCCAGCCGCATCATCGCCATCGACATCAATCCCGGCAAGTTCGATATCGCGAAACAACTGGGCGCCACGGATGTGGTGAACCCCAAGGACTACGACAAGCCGATTCAGGAAGTGATCGTTGAAATGACCGACGGCGGTGTGGATTACTCCTTCGAGTGCATTGGCAATGTCAATGTGATGCGCTCCGCCCTGGAGTGCTGCCACAAGGGCTGGGGCGAATCCATCATCATTGGCGTGGCCGGTGCCGGTGAGGAAATCAGCACCCGGCCGTTCCAGCTGGTCACCGGCCGGGTCTGGAAAGGTTCTGCGTTTGGTGGCGTAAAAGGTCGTACCGAACTGCCGGGGTATGTTGAGAAAGCCGAGAAAGGGGACATTCCTCTGGATGTGTTTATTACACACAACATGCCCCTTGAGGACATCAACGAGGCGTTTGAGTTGATGCATGAGGGGAAGAGTATTCGGACGGTTATTCATTTCTGAAATACTGATTGCTTTAATCCCCGGAAAGCGGGGTTGGCTTTTCGGGGAGATACTTTTGTGGCTGGCTATTTGGCTCCAGTCGCTTCCAGTTTTTCCAATCGATAGGCGAGTTTTGCTCGGGTTAACCCGAGTAGTCGTGCAGCCTGTGATACATTTCCTTCGGCTCTTTGCATGGCGGTACTGATTAGGCGTCGCTCGAATTCATCAAACTCGAATCCCTCATCCAGCATGGACTCACAGACTGGATCCGGTTTGCCAAAATTCTGGAAGATAGAAGACTGAACGTGACCGCGTCGGGTAACCTCGGCATTCTGTTGATTAGACACCCCCAGGGTCGGGCAGAGGGCATCAAGATCAATCAGCTGATTGTTGTCGGTCAGAATGATGCCTCGTTCCACCATATTCTCCAGTTCCCGGATATTTCCCGGCCAGTCGTATTCCATAAGGGCCTGGCGTGCCTTGTCGGAGATGCCGGGGATCTTTTTCTGGTATTGAGCCTGAAACTTGTTAAGGAAGTGTTCCACGAGCAGAGGGATGTCGTCCCGGCGTTCTCTCAGTGAGGGAATATGCACTGGATAGACATTGAGGCGGTAGAAAAGATCGGCGCGGAATTTACCGGTTTTTACAGCTTCCTCAAGATTTTCGTTGGTAGCGACCACCAGCCGAATATCGATTTTTCGGGGTTCGGTGCCGCCAACCCGCTCCAGCTCCCCCTCCTGCAATACCCTCAAGAGAGTGGCCTGGGCACGCGGAGATAGTTCCACTACCTCATCAAGAAACAGAGTACCGCCATCAGCCCTCTCGAACCTTCCGGGACGGCTGGTGTGCGCGCCGGTAAAAGCACCTTTTTCAACTCCGAACAGTTCAGACTCGATAAGGTCCGGAGGGATGCAGGCGCAGTTGACCGCTACAAATGGGTTGCTGGCCCGGGGAGAGTTCAGGTGCAAGCTGCGGGCGAATACTTCCTTGCCAACGCCGGTTTCGCCTTGCAGAAGCACGGAGACATCGTTATTTGCGGCTTTTTGGAGCAGTTTCCAGGCGTCCCGGAAGCTTCGGGAATTTCCGACAGAATTCACCGCAAGTTCGTCCGGATAGTATGGATTGCTTTGGTTGGCCTGCAGTTCACTGAGTTGGTTTTGCAGGGAAAGCAGCTCCTCAGCCAGGGCATCCGGTTGCAGGATCCGGTTTAGTTCCTCCGGATCGTCCCATTCCTGCGCAGGGCGACCCACAATCCGGCAGCTTGGGTCTCCACAGGCTTGGCATTCCTCCTCTCGGAACAGCACATGCCGGCCCATATAATAAGTGGTAAAGCCGCTGGCATAACCGGTTAGTAGCCAGCATGCTGGGCTTTGGGTACGGCTACCATCGGTCAGTTGCAAGTCAGCTTCAAAGGCGCTGTCCCAGAGGAATTCACCGTAAAAGCTGCCCTTATCAAGGTCAAAATCCATGCGCACGGGCGTCACGTTGACCATCCCCTTGATCATCGCCAGTTGTGGCCCGGCAGCGAAAGCATTGGCGGTGCTGAGTTCCGGGCGTAATTTTCGAGCAAGCTCCGCGTCACGCCAGCCTGAGTGGAACCCCAACCGCATCAACAGCCCACGTGTACGCTGCTCTCCGATGGTTGCGGTCAGCTCATTACGCAGATTCAAAAACAGACTGCTGTGAATCAGCAACATTCGTTGCTCCTGCATCCAAACCTTGCCGAAGTTGGTGTCGAATCGGATCTGGCTAACCAGATCCTGACTAGTTGGAAATCTTGGGTCTTTTGACATAGGTATCGTGATTCCTTTGTTATTGTCGTTTTATAGGGCCGCATTTTAGATTTTATTAGAATAGTTTATAGAACAGGGTGCAGGATTCATGCCCGGATACTGCTGCCATAGACATGACGGGGTGCAGGCCTTGAGGGGAGATTTCGGGGGGCTAATTTCAGGATATAAAGAATCGTTTCATCAAATGATGAATTTTTGGAGCTGAAAAAGCCCGGCGCCACCGGTGGCGCCGGGAAACGGGGAGGTTACCTCCCCGGTAGAGAGGTCAAGATGCAATGGCCTCCCGATTGGCAGTCGATTTACCCAGTATGAACCCGTCATAGCCATTCTGTGCGACTTGGTCGCACTCCTGTTTGTAGGCGGCGCCTCCACCCAGATACACCATGAATGAACGTGGTTTGCCCGGAATATTGGAGCCCGTGTACCAGGTGTTGGTTTTGGGTAACAGCGTGGAGTTGGCAATGCCCTCAACCATCTCACGCCATTCGTCTTCCCTGGCCTTTTCGGGCTCAATACTTTCAAGACCATTGTCTTCCATATAATGGATGACATCGGCAATCCACTCGACGTGCTGCTCGATGCCCAGCGGCATATTGAATAGTACGGAAGGACTTTGCGGCCCGGTGATCATGAAGAAGTTCGGGAATCCGTGGGACATGATGCCCAGATTGGTGCGAGGGCCCTCACTCCAGTATTCCTTGAGGCTGATGCCGTTCCGGCCTTTGAGGTTAAGATTAAACAGTGGGCCGGTGAAGGCATCGAAGCCGGTGGAGTAAATCAGACAGTCAAACGTGTGTGCATCGCCATTTTCCTGCTCCAGTCCATGTTCGGTGACCCTCCGGATCGGATTGGACTTGATGTCCACCAGGGACACATTGTCTCGGTTGTAGGTTTCGAAGTAATTCGTTTCGCAGGGCTGGCGCTTGGTGCCATACAGGTAGTTCGGGCAAAGCAGATCTGCGGTTTTCGGATCCTTGACCCGCTCGCGGATTTTCTTTCGCACAAAATCTGCAGCGACTTTGTTGGCTTCCGCGTTGAACAGGATATCGCCGTAACTACCCAGCCAGAGAGAGAACCCGCCCTCTTCCCAGCAGTTCTCAAGGTGATTTTCAACTTCCTCCGGGCTTTCTTTCAGAATCGATTCCCGCATATTGGAGAAGGGGACGCCCGCCAGTGCGGCACGGGCTTCCTTGCGGAATTCACCGTAGTTCGCCTTGATGGCCCTGGCTTCTTCTTCATCCATTGGAGCGTTTTGGAGCGGTGTGGCGTAGTTCGGCGTACGTTGGAACACAGTCAGGTGTTTGGCTTCCTCGGCGATAAGAGGGATAGCCTGAATGGCAGAAGCGCCGGTACCGATGATGCCGACCGTCTTGCCCGTGAAATCAACGCCTTCGTGTGGCCAACTGGAGGTAGAGTAGACTTCGCCCTTGAACGAATCCTTACCGTCAAAGTGAGGGTTGGCAGCGTAAGAAAGTGTGCCCACGCCCGAAATGTAGTATTTGCAAATCACGGTGTGACCCTTGTCCGTTTTGATGGTCCACCGTTGGGTGTCCTTATCGTAGTCGGACGAAATCACCCGGGTCTCGAAGTTGATGTCCGGGCGCAGATTCAGTCGATCCGCAACAAATCCCAGGTAGGCCAGGATCTCTGGCTGGGCGGCATACTTCTCGGACCAACTCCACTCCTGCTGGATTTCCTCTGAAAAAGAGAAAGAGTAGTGATAGCTGGAGATGTCGCAGCGGGCGCCTGGATAGCGGTTCCAGTACCAGGTGCCGCCGACGTCATCGGCAGCTTCGAACACTTCGGCTTTCATACCCAGTTTGTCGCGCAGGGTATGGAGCATGTAGAGGCCGGCAAAGCCGGCGCCTACGACAACGGCATCGGTGTGGGTGGTGTTGGTTTGTGTCGTCATGATATTAACCTCTTGTTTTTGTCTGCTTCAGCAAAGCGGGCCGGTTGGCCCGTGTTTACAACGCGTTCGGATAATTAAAGGGGCATGGCGAACTGGAACCAGAAGGAGCCGCCTTCGGAACTGTTCTCCACTTCCGTTTCATGTAAATATTTGAAAACTATGGCAGTTTTTGGTCCGAGGCCGTAGAAAACCTGAGGTCCTATCGCCAACTTCTGCAGGCGATTGCCATCACCAACGGTTTGGCCGTTGATCTCGTCGTCCGAGAACTGCTTGGTGTAATGCCCGGCAACGCCGACTTGCCACTGTGGCGCGGAGGCGGGGCGGTAGCCGGCAAAGTAATCAACGTTGAACACGTCGCCGGATTCATAGTCGGTGTCGTCATTTTCAAAGTTGAACGTGAAGGTGGGGGACAGCGATAGCTCCCACTCCTGGTTCGCGAACCAGGTCATATTGAACTCCTGAACGTAGGAAGCGGTGTTGCTGGTGGTGTTGATCAGGTTGTTGCGGTCGTAGTCGCCCAACGGAATGAATCCGCTGAAACCGGTTGAAAAATGTAGGCTTTCTGAGGCTGACCAATTCACGTACAGCGGCGTGAGGTATATCTGGTTCAGACCGGTTTCCGAGTCATCAGCCACGCCCACATCGAGGGAGTTGCGGCCACCAGAGAGGATGGCGCCGCTGGTGAAGGTGATTCCGGAATCGGTTTGGTAGTCCCAGGTGTGATTCAGGCGAAATGCCTGGGCAAACACGTCCAGTTCGAATTTTCCGGGCAGAGTGTCGCCGTTGGTATCTTTAAATTCATCCGCGGAGTAGAACACGGTGTAGCCGTAGAACTGTGTTTCTCCCGGGGCAGGCATCATTGCCGGTAATACGGTATTCACACCGTTGGGCCAGTTGGTCACTCCATTCTCGACGGCCTGGACCGTGACCGCTGTACCGGTACAGATTGCCATGGCGAGGATTTTTCGGGTCAGTATCTGTTTTTTCAGTTTCATGTTGGTTCTCCTTTTTGTTGCTTTTGTCGGGTGGATCATGCGTTGGCGGTTTTGCTTTCCCGGATCGCACGGCCGATTTCGCTCACTACAAACTCTCTGGCCGGCTTGCTCTCAGGCAGTGCGTTCAGGATGGTGAAGAAGCCATGTATCTGGCCTTGGCATTGGCGATAGACGACTGGAACACCGGCGCCTTCCAGTTGTCTGGCGTAGGCGGCCCCTTCGTCACTCAAAACATCGTGTTCCGCGGTGATGACGACTGCTGGCGGTAAATTGGACAGATTTTTCGCCAGCAGTGGGGAGACGTCGGGATCCTTGCGTTGGGCGGTGTCTGGCACATAACTGTTCCAGAACCAGATCATATCGTCCTGACTTAACAGGCCCTGATTAGCGGGATCCTGATAACCCTGTGTGGCGAGATCCGGTTGAGTAACCGGATAGATCAGGACCTGCTGGGTCAGGACGGGGCCACCGGCGTCACGGGCTTTGCGGGCCGCGACGGCGGCCAGGTTACCGCCAGCGCTGTCTCCGGCCACGATCAGAGGGAGCGGATTGTCCAGACCTGACACCATGCTCTGGTTAGTCGAAACCCATTGGAGCGCGGCCCAGGCATCATCAATGGCCGCAGGGAAGGGGTGTTCAGGAGCCAGCCGGTAATCCACCAGAACCACCGCACAGTTGCTCTCGGTCGCCATGAATCTTGCCAGGGTGTCGTAATCGTCCAGATCACCAACCACCCAACCGCCGCCGTGCAGGTAAACGATGATGCCGTCTGGCTCGGAGCTGGGTACCAGCGCCCGGAGTGATATGGCAGCGCTACCGGAGGTGATGCTGAATTCCTGACTACGGTGGACGACAGGCCCTTTGCCGATGATTTCCCTCAGGGTGGAGAAGAACGCCCGTGCGTCGGGGGCGTTCAGCGTATGAAAAGCCGGTGCACCCTGATCGGCGAGTTGCTGAAGGAATTGACTGCTTGCTTGATCGAGAGCCATAACGTTTCCCCTTGATTGTTGTTGTCGTCAACGGGATTGCAACGGCTATGCCATAGAGATGCTTTTTTTGAAATGGCTTGTTTATTCAATTAGATAGGGTGTTTATTCTTGGCTTTGACAGTGAATGTAAACGCATGACCGACGATGGCGTTTCATGAAATTCTCTAGTTGGTTTCAGCAAATCCGCAATCAATTTGTTGCGCTATTATGATAGTGCCTGCGCATACGGGATAACCCTTACGCGACAACCCTCAGCAGAATGAAGTTGACCACTCACAGGTGGCTCAACAACAAACTGACTGAGGGCATGAAATGTATAACAACAATGCACTGCTTCGTCGGTTGGGTATGGCCCTGGGGCTAATGGCAGCCTCGATGATGGCCTCTGCTGATAAGGCCGGCAAACCCAACTTTCTCCTGATTGTGGCCGATGACCTGGGCTACTCCGACATCGGCGCTTACGGCGGGGAAATCGAAACCCCAAGCCTGGATGCCTTGGCGGATGAAGGCGTCCGCATGACCAACTTCCATACCGCACCAACCTGCTCTCCTACTCGGTCCATGCTGTTGTCCGGTACTGACAGCCATCAGGCCGGTATCGGTAACATGGCTGAACTACTCACTGCAGAGCAGAAAGGTAAACCCGGTTACGAAGGGTATCTGAACGATCTCGTAGCAACCCTTCCAGAAGTCCTTCGAGACAATGGTTACAGTACGTCGATAGCCGGTAAGTGGCACCTCGGTCGGACGGAAGAGCTGAGCCCGGCAGCTCGTGGTTTCGATAACTCCTGGGTGCTTGTCCAAGGTGGCGCCAGCCATTTTGATGATGGGCGCGCCATTATTGGTGTCGATCCAAAGGCAATCTATCTGGAGGATGGGAAGCAGGTTGAGGCGCCTGAAGGTTTCTACTCATCTAACTTCTACGCCGACAAGGTCATCGAATATATCGATGCTGCAGAAGACAAGCCTTTCTTTAGTTTTCTTGCATTTACCGCACCCCATTGGCCGCTCCATGCACCAGAGTCCTACATAAACAAATACGAGGGCCAGTATGGCGAGGGCTATGAGGCAATTCGCAAGCAGCGTGTGGGTAAGATGAAGGAGATGGGGCTCATAGGCCATGAGCTTTCAGCCAATGTTCCGTTTGATGAACTTCCCACCTGGAATGAACTGACTGATGAGCAGCGCAAGATTGAAGCCCGCAAGATGGAAGTATACGCGGCCATGGTCGACAACATGGACCACAATATCGGCCGTGTGATGGGCTATCTGGAGGAGACGGGCGAGCTGGACAACACCGTCGTGCTGTTCATCTCCGATAACGGTGCCGATGGCAATAGCCCGGAAGTGTTGCCCAGGAATAAGGAATGGATTGCCTCCGAGTACGACAACAGCTACGACAATATCGGCCGTCCTGACTCTTACATCTGGTATGGCGCTCAGTGGGGGCAGGTCAGTGCTACGCCATATCCTATGTGGAAGGCATACCCGTCCCAGGGCGGCTTGCTGGTTCCGGCCATTCTCAGCCTGCCGGGTCAGTCCGGTGGCGACATTAACCACGAGTTCTTCCACGTGATGGATGTTATGCCCACCTTTCTGGAGTTGGCGGGTATTGAACAGCCCACAAGCCCCTATAACGGCCGTGAAATTTTCGATATCCAGGGCGTGTCCATGCTCCCAGGCCTGAATGGTAAAGCCAAGACAAACCGCGTTGTTGGTTGGGAGTTGCTGGGCCGTGCCGCGGTGCGTAAGGGCGACTGGAAAATCCGGCTACTGGAAGAGCCCTATGGCCAGGGAGAGTGGCAGCTGTTCAACCTGGAAGAAGATCCTGCTGAAACAACCGACCTGGCTGCGGAGAAGCCGGAAAAGCTCAAGGAAATGCTAGTGGAGTGGGACGCATACATTAGCCGCAACGGTGTCTTTCCTGCTGATCCTGCGGACATGAGGAAAGTAGGTTACAGCTTCACCACCTGCCTGTACGGCAAGTGTGTTGAGTAACCGCGCCCCGCAAAAACAAGCAGGAGAACTAGTATGACAATCCGTAAAACTGTTTTGGCAGCTGCGGTTTCCGCCGCTGTCGCGACCCCCGCAATAGCGGTAGAGCTGGAGCAACCGGAGGCGTACGGCTATCTGAGCGCCGGTGCCCTGAAAATTGAAGGTGCTGATGCCGAGGCTGAGGCTTTTGAACTGGAGCTGGGATTGAGGGGCAAGGCGGTCATCGACAAGGGGCTAAACCTGAACTATGCAGTTGAGGTGGATCTGGCCGCGGCCGCCAACGATGCTGATAGCCGCAATCCGGGAGGAGAAGCGGAGGTACACGTCAAAGAAGCAAAGTTCTGGCTACCGACCCGTTACGGCATGTTTGTAGTGGCGCCGCGCGGAACGAGTGGGCAGTGGGTAGACATCTATAGCCCCATCAATCATTACGAATTCAACGAGCCCCACGCTGATCTCCACCCTGACGGAATTTTTGCCCAGCCGGACAGGACATCCGGGACATTTGCCTATCACACACCCTGGTTAATGAAGACCAAACTGGTAGTGGCGGCAATTACGCTGAATGACAGCAACGATCAGGATGTGGACGGTAGAGCAATTCGCCTGGTTCACAAGAGTGAGAATCTTAATTTTGCGGTTGGAACAACGATGTTGATGCAGGAACAACTGCCACCATTCGCCACCGACGATTACCAGATCTCCGCCGCCGGAGCTAGCTACAGCCTTGGGGGCCTGACACTGGGCGCGGTTTGGGAACACAACTCCAACTCACCATACCCCCTGGCGCCTGATGGTAAGGCAGACTATGACTCTTACGGTATATCGGCCAACTACGTTGCGAGTAGTGGGGCGGGTGTTGCGATTGGGTACAAGGAAAAGAACCATGACTATAACGCTGAAGATGAGAGCGTTTACACCCTCAAGGTGGAACAGCGAGTGGCACCGCAGATGAAAGTCTGGGCCGAGACCGGTCAGTACGACACTCTGCCAAGCAACTATGCGGTGGGCTTTAGCTTGTCTTTCTGAACATGAAAGCGTCTTGCCCGGCCTATACCGTCCTGGATCGGGCCTTTTTAGGCAACACGAAGTGCGCATTTCGGCGCTGCCGCACGGTTTCCGAAGGCAGCTCGCCGAAGGCCTCCTGGTACTTGCATGTGAAATGGCTGAGGTGATTGAAACCGTAGGAGAACGCAGCATCGCCGATGTTGATATCCGGGTCCGACAGGAGCGTTTCCCTTACGCCTTTGAGCTTATGACGAAGAATGAATTTAGCAGGCGTGGTGTTCAGGTAGGTTCGAAAACCGGACTCAAGGGAGCGCCTTCTGGCTCCGGTAACACGAAGCAAATCGCATACTGATATGGGTTCCCGAATATTCGCCAGAATCCAGTCTGTTGCGAGCCGGATACGCGCTGGCAGAATATTCAGGTTTTCGGTTCCAGGCCGGTGGAGTTGATCTGATAACTGAGCTACCAGGAGACTCTCCCATTGTTTTTGAACTGAAACCCCGATGTTTCCCTGATAAATCTGGTGCTGCGCTGCCAGGCACTCAATGCCGTTTTTAAGCAACTGAGCATCCTGGTGGTTTCCAGACACAAGGGTCGTGTCGTCCCGCAGGAGTTCGAGGCTTGGAACGCCCAGGTTGTCAATCAACGTTTGTTTGGAGAGGTTTATAACGACGGATCTGGTGGATTTTTCCCAGACCAGATCTGCGAGCTTCCCCGGCGCGATTAAAAGCAAACTGTTGGGGGGAATATCCTGGTTCAGTGCGTTGCAGTGAATGCGACCTGACAATACCAGTATCGCATGGAAGGTTGACTGTGCATCCGACTGGACATGGACTTTCTCCGACCATTGAGCACCAAAGAGAGTAGAGCCCCCCAGTGGTTGGCAGGTCAGCAGATTGTTAGCGCTCCCACTAGCGGACAGCGGTGACACTTCCCGATCATCGATGCGGGAGTTGATAAAGCAACGGGCTTCCTCAAAATCGGAGGACTGAACGCCGATGTTGTGGGAAAAGGGAACGTCGTCTTTCTTCATAGCGCAATATCGTTGTTTTTGTATGCTCTGTTCGGAATTTCCATCCGTTTTGTTGAGTATTATAAGCAATGGACAGGCCAGCTGTAGTGGGTCTCAGCTCGGGCCTTGCAGGACAAAGGCAACGGAAGCCAATAAGGCGATCCAGACGCGATAATCAGTTAAGCATCTGGTAAATACCCGACGTTCACGACGCGAGATTGAACGATATGATTAACCCTGACCGGTGTTTGTCGGTGTTCTTTTGTCTGGTATTAACAAGCGCAGGTGTTGTCGCTAAACCGGCAGATTGCGCCGGTTGTCATGCAGATGAAGTGGAACAATGGAGTGAGTCGCAACATGCGGCGGCGATGGCGCCTGCCAGCCCAGGTTCTGTATCAGGCGATTTCTCCGGGGCGACCTACAGCGACGACGATCTTGAGGTCCGGTTCAGCCGCACTGAAAATACCTACGTTATCCATACCACTGAAGGCAGGAAAACAAAGCAATGGACGGTGCGATATACCTTCGGTGTTTATCCGTTACAACAGTATCTGATCGATATCGGTAATGGCAGGCTCCAGGCGTTAAATATTGCCTGGGATTCCCGGGACGAGCCCGAAGGTGGTCAGCGCTGGTTCAGGCTGGATCAAGCGGGTGAAAACCATCCCGGAGATGCCATGCACTGGACCGGCATCTACCAGAGCTGGAACAACCAGTGCGCGGATTGCCACTCCACTGGGCTAGAGCGCAACTACGATACGCAAAGCGATACTTACAATACCACCTGGGATCACGTTGCAGTGAGCTGCACTGCCTGTCATGAAACGGCACAGGCACACGCCGAAGCCAAGCACCAGGACAGGTCCCTCGGCGCCGGCGTCGATCTGGCGGCGATGGGAGCCTGGCTGGTCAGTGAAGGTGGCCGCCCGCCACGACACACGGGAAAATCATCCAGTGATGCGCAGGTGACTACCTGCGGGCGTTGCCACTCGTTAAGGACCAGTCTGGCCGACACTAAGGGCGGCCAGGTCCATGACCAGTATAGCCTGAGCCGGCCAGAGCAGCCGCTGTATTATTCCGATGGCCGGGTGCGGGAAGAAGTGTTTGTGCTGGGCTCCTTTGAGCAAAGCAGAATGTTTCAGGCCGGCGTGGTATGCAGCGACTGTCACAACCCCCACAGCGGGGAACTTAAAGCAGAGGGAAACGCCGTCTGCGCGCAGTGCCACGATGCCGGCGATTTTGATACGCCGGAGCATCACCATCATCCTGAAGACAGCGGCGGGGCCCTGTGTGTGAACTGCCACATGCCAGAAACCACCTTCATGAAGATTGATGACCGCCGTGAACACAGCTTCATGGTGCCGCGGCCGGATGTCTCGAAAGCTAGTGGTAGCCCGGATGTGTGCCTGGCGTGCCACTCTGACAAGGAGCGCGACTGGTCAGTAGCCACAGTGGGTGGCTGGTTCCCGGAACTCTATGAGACTGATACCTGGTATCACGTTCAGCAGCAGGACATAGCAGAGGTGACGGCTTACCTCACAGACTCTGACAAACCGGCACTACGCCGGGCTACGCTGTTGGAGCGATGGGGTGAAGCGCTGGCCCGGAACAAACCATCACTTGTCGCGGAACTGCTCCGGAGCAAACATGCGGTGATTCGTGAGAGTGCCTACAGAGTGCTGCGCCATGGGGCCGAAGATCAGGCCCTGAAATTGGCGGTAGTCGGCCTTAATGATCCATCCCTTGCGGTACGCATCGCAGCCTTCGAAACGCTGGTGAGGCTGGGTCAAACCCTGGATTCAGGGGCCTGGAAAAATGCCCGGAACGAATACGAGCGCTTCCTGGATGTTCAGTCAGACCTTCCCTCGGGCCTTGTCCTGAAGGCCCGCTACCTATTGGCGAACGACATGATCTACAAGGCCGAAAAGACGTTAGACCGTGCCCTGGAGAAAGACCGTGGTTATGTCCCGGCAGCCATTCAGCTAACGGATGTTCTCCGCTCTGGAGGTCGTAACCGTGAAGCGATCCAGTTGATTGACTCAACGCTGGAGGCATCGCCGGGTGAGGCGCAGCTGGTTCACCTGCGTGGCTTGATAAACCTGAAGCTGAAGGACTACCCAGCAGCCCTGGAAAATCTGGAGCAGGCCGCTGAGCTTGCCCCGGAGCAATGGTTGTTCGGCTACCGCTACGCGGTGGCACTGTATCAGCTGGGCCAGAAGGATAAGGCCCGTGAGGTGATCGCGTCTTTGCTGGGCCGGTTCCCCGACAATCGTCGCATCCGGGCGCTGATGAGCCATCTTTAATGAATAAAAAAGGGCCCGATAATACGGGCCCAAGGGGTACACCAGCCTTAACTGCCGGTTGCGCGGAGATGCTGCACGTTGAACATATTGGGGGGGGACAGCTCGGGGTCGACCTGGCCCTTGAACTGGCCGGTGGTGCAGTGGCTGGCCTGCACGTCGATCATGCTGAAGCTGTCGTCAATGGATACACCGGTACCCTCGTTCTTGGGCAGGTGGTGGTCTGGATGGGCCTGTCCGATGGTGAAGGTTTTCCACAGGCTGCCCTTACGGTCATAGGCGACGGTGCGGGGAATGGTGAACGTCTGGGCGTCCATGTAGTGGATACGTTTCGACAGCGGATGGCTTTCATCCACCGGTTTCGCCTCCACTTCGTACACCTTTCTGAGCTGCCAGGTGATGTCCGGGAAACAGCCACCCTTGCCACTGAAAGCCACAACCTGGTAACCATCGCTGTCGCTGTGGGTTTCTTCGTCCAGCTTCAGCTCGTTGTGATTGTAGAACGGCATCAGCATGTAACGGGTGCCCTTATAGGTCCAGTCCATGTCGGAAATGCGGCCGTTGTAGCCCTCGAAGTCTTCGATCATTAGGTCCGAACCGAGAAAGGCATCGGTAACCTGGCCTGTGGCCAGGCGGCGCACGCGGCGCTGGAAGCCCAAATAGAGCCAGGAGTTATCACGTTTGAGGTCGTCGGCGGCCCGGTGAATCAGAAGTTGCGTATTGCGGACGTCCGCTGGGTCGAGTACCTGTACATAGATGGCGCGGAACAGGTCAGACGGGTTGGGCGTGATTTCCGGGGTGGGTTCCTGTATCACTCGGCCCTTGTAATTCAGGAAGTGGAAGTTGAATTTGATGGTCCGCTCCACCTTGGCTGATTCCATGTCCCGGTACTTCCAGTAGAACGGCATGATGGCGGCGCTGTCGCCCCAGTTGTAGCCGTACTTGTAGTTCCAGGCCAGTTTTTCGCCGGCGCGGGGGTCATCCGCATCCGGCTCCTGCGGGAACGGGCGACCGGCTTTCCAGCCGTTAATTTCCCCGACCTGCTCACCCAGGGAAACCTCACCCAGGGCGTTGCGGGTTGCGTCCACATAGGCAGGGTGCAGGTCGAAGGACGTGGTCTTTCCCACGGCAATGGATGTCCAGCCGTTCTCGATGAAGGTATAGAAGGCCGGATCGATCACGTCCTTGAACTGTGCCACGTTGGATTCGTCGATGGTCATGCCGGCGCTAAGCCCTTCGTGGCTTGGCATTTGATCCTTGTATGGATGGAACGATTCGTTGATGACCTTGTCACTGGCAAAGGCGCCAGCGGAGAAGGCGCCCGCCGTAAGACCGATCACCAGGCCATTAAACACGGATTTTCGGAATGCTCGTTTCATGATGTTTCCTCTATATCAGAAGCTGTAACGCATGGTCAGTTGAAGCTCGTCTTCTTCCTGAGCCATTCCAATGGGGCCAGATTGGAAGCGGCCCAGCGGCTCGTATCCACCCAGGCCGGCAGACTCCCCGGCCGGTTGCCCCGGATAGGTGGCGGTGAACGGATCCCAGGGGTTGCAGCTACGGCAGTCATCGAATTTGCGCGCGCCGGTACCCACCTTGATGTTTGCACCGGCCGTGACACGGAAGTTGTCACTGACCAGCCACTCAACAGACGGCGCGATCGCGGTTGCCCCGGCTCGGAAATCATGTGCGGTGATGATCTGCGGGCTGAGGCGGCCATTCATGTAGAAGCCTTTGATCAGCAGGGTGCCTGTCCAGTTTTCTTTCCAGTCGGGAATACCGGCTTCACCAAACCGACGCTGCTCGCGCTCGTGATCCAGGATGTGCTGACCGAATACCTGGCCGGAGAACAGGAATGCCTGGTGTTCGTTCAGGAAGGGAATGAAGATGTTCTTGTCAGCGCCGACCACGTAGCGAACCACGTCGCTCTCGGAGTAGAGATCTTCCTCCAGCGTATTGGCGAATTCCTCGCCGGTGGTATAGGCCGCTTCAAGCCTGAGGACGGTATCAACACTCTGGGCGTAGTAATCCAGGGAGCCACCGAACAGGTTGACCCTCGGGAAGTGGATATCGAAGGCAATCAGGCTTGGCCATATACCGGTTTCACCGGTAAAGCCGTTTTGTGCGGGAATACCGCCCCGAAGAGAGGGCAGTTGGGAGCGATAGGTCAGGGCGTTGAGCGAGAAGCCCAGATCACCATAAACGCCTTCCATCTTGAGGCCGACCTGGGTATTCGCCAGGCTCCAGCTTGGCATGTGCGCTTCGCGGATACCGATCTGGCCGGGGCCGAAATCCGTTGCCGCTTCGCCGCCTGCGAAGTTGGCCACTGTGCCACCATTTTCCCAGAGGCTGTTCATGCCGCGGAAGAAGCAGCCGGCATCGAGAATAACGTTGGGCTGACCGCACTGGCCGATATCGTGCGGGCGGAACTTGTCGAAGTTCCATACCAGCTGGAAATTAAGGTCGTCGAAGGCGAGGCCATCGAACACCTCGGTTGGCCCCATGCGGTAGTCGGTCCGGAGTATCCACATGGGAATCCGGATGTCTTCCAGTTCGTCGTAGATATTGTTGCGGGAGTAATCCACCGGGTTGATCACATCCAACACCCGAAAAAGGTCGGTACGTCCCCAGATGACTTGCTGCTTGCCCAATCGGGTGCTGAGGATATTACCGTTCGAGAAGTTGTAATCGAAATCCACGTAGAGTTCGCGGATGAAATCGGCGCGGTCGTTGAACTCCTGGAATCGCATGTCGTTGGTGTCTTTGTCCAAATAACCGTCGATACACCCTCGTTCGTCCTCGTCACAGGGGCGAACCGGCACGCCGAAGGCTACACCGCCGTCGGTATCATGCAGGTTTTCACCCAACACGATCATGCCTTCGTTGGGGTTGTTCGCTTCACTGAAGGAGTTCGGCAGCTTCAGGCCGCCACCGTGGGGCACGGTGGCGTTGGGTCCCGCTGCCCGGTTTTCCAGGCGGACCGGTCCACCGGCATTGCGGCCGTATTCGTCATCATTAAGGTCGTAAACACCGTCATAGCTACCACGGAGCGTGGCGTTGACGGAGACATTACTGAAAATGCCGACATCTCCAGCCCGTTTCTCTGCTTCCAGCTGTAGTGTGTTGCGGAATTTTGAAAGCCCTACGCCATCCCGGCCGTAGGTTGCATTCTCGTAGAAGCCGTTTACCCGGGTATCTTCCTGGGCGACGGCGGAGTTGATTGGTAACAGCGCCAGGCCGGCACTTCCCGCAAGGGTATAGCACCAGAGCCTCAGGCCTTTTATTGTTGTTTGCATGGCATGTCCTCGTTACAGGTTTTAGTGGAGTGTCCTACCGGGCTCAGGCCCGGTACGGCTCTCCCGGCACGAACCCATCCTCTTGTTCCCGTGGGGAACCGGACGATGGAGATGGTGTTGGTGGATGACGATCAGCATGGAGAATGCCGTCTTCGTCGGCGTAAACATCGGTAACAAAGCGAGGCTTGAAGACCAGTACCCAGGAAGGCACCAGAAGCATGGCCGCGATGCCGTTGATCACGATCATGACGCACAGCAGCAATGCTGCATCAGACTGGAATCGGAGGTCTGAGAAAATGACCCACATGATGATGCCCGCCATCAACGTCAGCGCGGTGAAACTGATGGCCATGCCGGTGGTGGATATGGCTCGCCTGACGGCGTCCCGCAGATTGCCAAGCCGGGCCATTTCTTCCCGTATCCGGTCCATCATGTAGATGGAATAATCGATGCCGACGCCGATACCCACGGCAATCACCGGCACGGTATTGATGTCGATATTGAGCGCATTAAAGCCCATATAGGCGTAGGTGAGAGTGGTTGCGAAAATCATCGCCAACAGCATCATCAGCCCGGCGTGCAATGAGGTGTAGAACAGCATGACAAAGGCAAAGATCAGCAGGAAAACCAGTGGTAGAACAATGACATTGGTCTCGAAGGCCGATTCGTTCATTGCGGCGGCAACACCAAGGGTTCCCCCCGCCAGTTTGATGGTCAGGCCCTCAACGCTGTCACCGTTCTCCGCGATCCAATCCTTGGCCATGTGAATGGCACGGCGGATGGTCTCGCCCTGGCGGTCCTTGTAATAGAACACCAAGTTGGCAACGCGGTCGTCGGTGTCGTTGAATTCATCAAGGGCCCCGGGAATCGGGCTGGAGGCCATGTAGGTAAACATCAGCCCGCCGACATAGCCCGCATCGTGAGGAATCTGGTACCAGCGGGGGTCGTCGTTGTGCATCAGGCGGTTAACTTGCTTGACGAGGTCGGGCAGGCCTTTGCTGCCGCCTACTTCCGGGTCCTTCAGCATGTGGGATTGCAGATCAGAAAGGGCAGCCAGTACCTCTGGACGTTTCAGGCCCCCTTTCTCTTCGGTTTCCGCCACGATGTAGAGCTCCTCGGAGCCCGGGAAGCGCTCATTTACCACGCGGGAAGAAACGTTGTAGTCGTGGTCGGGATACAGGATGGGAGAGCCTGGCTCCGAGTCGCCAATCTGCACGTTGGACGCCGCTAATAGTCCTGCGGCCATCGCCAGTGCCGCGACACTCAACACCACTTTCGCCGCACCTGGCCGTGCAACCGTGCGTGAGCAACTGGCGCCGATATGGCGCAGGGCGGTTTCGCGCAGGTTCGGGTCTTTGGGCGTTGGCATAATGGATAACAGCAGAGGCACGCCGATCAGCACCGTGAACACAACAGTGATCGCCCAAAGGGAAGCATAGATGCCCAGATGGGTATTCAACGGAATGGACCCGATGGCAATGAGCGACAGGCCAATAGCATCCGACACAACACCCAGGGAACCAGGGCGGAACAGACTGTCAAAGGTCGCTTTTGCGGCTTTGGGGCCACTACCCAGTTCGCGGGTTTCCGCATAGTAGCGTTCAACAAGTTGCACGCCATGGCTCATCGCCCTGGCTGCAATCAAAAAGGGGATCACCAGCCCGAGCGGGTCCAGGTTGTAACCGAGCAGACTGATGATCCCAAGCCCCCAGATCGTGGAGACCAAAACGCCACCAAGGGGGATCAGCACACCGTAGGCTTTGCGGAAATGGAAAACGAGCAAGGCCAGCATGGTGATTACGGTGAAAATGAATATCTGGAGGATCTGTTCCATATACGTGTAGGCCCACCCCACCAGGACTGGCTGTCCCGTGGCGTAGATCTTGACTCCTGCACTTTCCTCCGCTTCACGCAGCTGTTGTAACTGTGCAAACGTCTTTTCGTAATCCAGCTTGCCTTCAATCAGTTGCGCCTTGACCAGGGCCATTTTCATATCTGGAGACACAAGGGGGCCGTACACCCGTGGGTTGGCCGCCACATCGGCTTTCATGGCAACCAGTGCTTCCCGTGAGTACTCGCCAGAGGTGGAGTCGTAGTAGGGTTCCGAGTTGATGCTGCCGACTTCCGTCAGCCAGATCTTGCGGGAGTTCCGGTGAGTCACGCTGGACACAAGGTTGTGGTTCACCCCTGGTAGGTTGTCGACGGCCTGGGTGATTCGGTCGATCTTGGCGAGATTCTCGTTGGTAAAGATGTCGCCGTCTTCGAATTCGATGCCCACCGTAAGGACATTGGCGCCGCCGAAGCTGTCCTTGATGCTGTTGTGCAGTTCGATATAGGAATGTTGCTGCGGCAACAGGTCGGCGAAGTCGGTGTAGATTTTCAGCCCGGGGATACGCAGGGCGAACGCCAGTGTGAGGATGGCGATCACGCTCAATACCTTGCGCGGGTTGTTGAAGATCCATAGCTCCAGCGAATGCAGGAGATGGGTGAATCGATGCAATCCAGGCATGGCGGATTTCCTCAGTCAGTGCTGGCCGAGTGGGCCACGGGAGTTTCAAGGTTCAGCAGCAGGCCACGGCCACCAGCGGCGAGTAGTCGGTGGTTGGGGAGAATCAGGCCGGTACGCAGATACAGGGGTTGGTCGGACGCAGAGATCTTCTGCCAGGATTGACCTGTCTGCTGCATTACGGTGGCGTTATCCGCCAGGGCGTATAACCCTGAAGGGCCGGCAACGAAACCGAATATCGGGGCGTTGATGCCGGTGGGGGATTTCTCCCAGTTCTCTCCGCCGTCGGCGGTGTGGTAGATGAAACCGTTCAGGCCGCCAACCCAACCTTCATTGTCTGAACGGAAATAGCTGGAATGGGCGTAAAACTCATCCGGAAGGTAGCCGGCATAGTCCCAGTTCTCTCCGCCGTCCGTGGTTTTGAGTACCAGGCCATACTCACCGGTTATGAAAGCATGGTCGGCATCGATGAACTGGAGGTTGTTGAGGATGGCGTCTTCGTTGAGTGAAGTCTCAGTCCAGGTCTCACCCTGGTCGGTGCTGCCCTGTATGGTGGTGAAGCTGCCCGCTGCCCACCAGCTCCCATCTGGAGCACATGCCGTGGTCATCATCTGCTCCTGGCTTGGCAGGGAATGCGCCGTCCAGTTATCTCCGCTGGTATCGCCATGCCAGATTTCGTTGTTGAACGTCAGCGCAATAAAGCTGTTGTCCGGGCATACGTCCAACGCCAGGAAGCTTTCCGACGTTGGCGTCTGCCGTTTCCAGCTTTCTCCGTTGTCTGAGCTGACCAACACAACACCGTTGTTGCCAGTCAGCACGATAACCTCGTCATTGCGAGCAATGGCTTGATAGAAATCGGTCCGTTTAACGGCCTGTCCCGACTGATCTCGAACCGCGTCAAGATCCAGGGGCGCTTCGCAACCCGTTAACAGAACCGAAAACAATCCGACCAGCGATACGGCTGCGCCGGTAGTGCGCCATGTGCGCAGGGGGGCATTTCGCATTTTATGTCACCGTCTTTGTTTTTGTGGATAACGCGACTGACGGTGATTTAGCAACGCGTGTGCCATGCACGTTTTCGCGCTGTTAACTGTCTGTATTTAATGGTGAAGGTGACGGTTTTAGAGAGCTTTAGGGAAGTTTGGTGGGGCAGTTAATAGGATTGAGATTTATCAAATGATGAAACGGGTGGGGCGTTTGTTGATATCGTCAAACCAGAAAACGAACCGTGGACATCCCTGTCATGGCGCGACGGTTGTGGTTCAGCTTTCGGCGAGAATGCCGGATTTCTTGAGCCGGTAGGCGAGAGCGGGGCGGCTCAGACCAAGGATACGCGCTGCGCCGGAAACGTTCTGGTTGGCCTCTTCCATGGCACGCCGCATCAGCGTTTCCTCGACATCGTCCAGGCCGATGCCATTGCCCAGTATCTGGCTGGCCCAGTCGCCCCTGGACGTTTCAGATGTCTTTTCAACAAGTTGTCCGTGGCTGTCGACAATACCCTGGGGCTGGCTAGGTTGCGGCTCGGGAACACCTGCAAACAGGGATTCGCGGCTGATGGACTCATTGTTGTCGGTCAGGATGACGCCACGCTCGATAACGTTTTCAAGCTCCCGGATATTTCCCGGCCAATGGTAGTGCAGGCAGAGTTCAAGGGCCTTGTCGGAGAGTCCGAGTGTGCGCTTGTTATACTCAGAGTGGAATTTATTGAGGAAATGCTCGGCCAGTAGCGGCAGGTCTTCCAGCCGTTCCCTGAGCGGTGGAATCTTCACCGGAAACACATTGAGTCGGTAAAACAGATCGGAACGGAAACGGCCCTCTTCCACGGCTTTTTCAAGGCTTTCGTTGGTAGCCGCAATAACCCGGACATCGACCGCCCGTGTGCGGTTGTCACCCACGCGCTCCAACTCCCCTTCCTGCAGCACCCTCAGCAGTGTG
>Ga0310343_10000306_pt1 | contig 23143 bp, 23 predicted proteins | sample HC15DNA2025_MG_FD_203519 | JGI IMG/M metagenome (GOLD analysis project Ga0310343, IMG submission 203519) | Marine microbial communities from station ALOHA, North Pacific Subtropical Gyre - HC15-DNA-20-25_MG | ecosystem: Environmental > Aquatic > Marine > Oceanic | place: Pacific Ocean: North...
CTACCCAATGTAACTACTACTAATTCGCATAGAGAAGGTAAGGATTCTTGGCAGCTTTCTAATTTATCTTTTTTAAGAAGTCTTAGTAACTCAGCTTCATTACAAAATACTATGTCAATATATTCATTAATTAATTCTAAGAAACTATCCCTGTGTCTATCAACACAAAAAGAATCAGATAATGAAAGAATTATTTTTGTGTTAGAAGACTTTGCAATTCTAGAGGCTTCTAGAAAAGCATTTTTAGCTAGTTTACTGTCCCATAAATAACCTTCTAAATATAAGTATTTGCTTTCCTTAATTAAGTTGAAATCAATATCATTGGGCTCAAACTCAACAGAGGCACCTAAGAATGTACACATTGTTCTCTGGGCATCAGGAGTAACTAGAATTATAGAATGAGCTGTTGAGGGTCCTTCATTAATAGGTGGGGTATTGAATAAAGTTTTACTTCTTTTAATATCGCTAGAGAAAAAATTCCCAAATTTATCATTTTTTACTCTTCCAATAAACTGAACTGAATTACCTAACTCTGCTAAACATACGACTGTGTTGGCCGATGAACCACCGGATATTTGTTTAATAACTTTGCAATTTTTTAATATTACCTTAGATTCGTTTGAAGTAATAAGATTCATGGATCCTTTTTCAAGATTATTTATCTCTAGAAACTTATCCTCAACACTAACAATGATATCAACTATCGCATTTCCTAAACCAACTAAATCAATCTTTTTATCTTGGTCAAATTTCCTTAATAATTCATCCATTTATCTTTTTATTATCTAAGGAGTGCTCTTTTAGGTCCATGTATTGGATCTTCAATTACGATAGTTTGATCTCTATTAGCTCCTAGAGATACAATAGCAATAGGTACTTCCATTAATTCGGCAAGAAATCTGAGATAGTTCATGGCATTTTGTGGAAGATCAGATAGTTTTCTACAATCAGCAGTTGAGCATTGCCAACCCTTTAACTTTTTGTATATTGGATGACATTTTTTTAAGTCATCTGAATTTGTTGGGAAATAATCTATCTCTTCTCCATCAAGTTCATATGCAATACAAACTTGAATTTCATCTAATTCATCTAGTACATCTAATTTTGTTACGGCCAAACAATCAAGACCATTTACAGAAACGGCATATTTACCTATAACGCCATCAAACCATCCGCATCTTCTTCTTCTTCCGGTAGTAGTACCAAATTCACTTCCTCTATCGCAAAGTTGGTCATTAATACTGCCTTGCAACTCTGTTGGGAAAGGTCCTTCTCCAACTCTAGTAGTGTATGCTTTGGCAACACCTATAACTCTATCTATCAAAGTCGGGCCAACACCAGCGCCTATACATGCTCCTCCAGATATAGGATTTGAGGAGGTAACGAAAGGATATGTTCCATGATCTAAATCTAGTAACGTTCCTTGGGCTCCTTCAAATAAAATATTTTGCTTGTTTTTAGAAGCCGCATGTATAGTTCTTGTACAGTCAACCACATGCTTTGATAATCTCTGCCCGTAGGCAAGATATTCCTCAACAATGTCTTTTTGCTTGAGAGGGGGAATACCATAGATTTTTTCTAAAAGTCCATTTTTTTCTCTTAAAGGGATTTCTATTACGTCATTTAACCTGTTTACTTTAAGTAAATCTCTTACTCTAATTCCATTCCTTTGTGACTTATCGGCATAAGTTGGGCCTATCCCTCTTCCAGTAGTTCCAATTTTATTAGAGCCTCTATCGGATTCCATTGCCTCATCTAGTATCCGATGATAAGGCATAGTCACATGAGATGTTGATGAGATTTTTAATCCTGAAATATCGATTCCATTTTCAATTAACATATCAATCTCTTTTAAAAGTATTTTTGGATCAACAACAGTACCAGATCCAATTAAGCAAGTCGTATTTTTATAAAGTATGCCTGAAGGTATTAAATGTAATTTGAGGACTTTATCATCAACAACAATTGTATGACCAGCATTAACTCCGCCTTGGTAGCGAACTACAACATCAGCCGAACGGCTAAGTAAATCAGTAATTTTACCTTTTCCTTCGTCACCCCATTGGGCTCCGATTACAACAACATTAGCCAATTTTAGAAGATCATTATTTTTGAGCGAATATTTAATATATTCAAAAATCTTGGTTAACTATAAAAAAGTAAATGATTTGTATTAACTTTCTCTCAAAACCATTTTTTGGGCAAGAGAAAATTCTTTAGTTAAACGCTCTTTAAGTTTATCGGGTAAGGGACGACTTGCAAAGTTTTTGTAATGGCCTGCCATTGCATTCAATGCTGTTTGCATTGTAGTAAATGATTGAGTTTTATTTACCATACCTCTGTTTCTGTATCTGGAAATATAGTCGGTAATTAAAGTAAGGGCTTCATCTCTTACTTCATCTTTATTGGGAGAGTCTTTTGGAGTATCAACAGCTGTTTGTAAAGTCTTTACTACTGAAATTGTATCTTTTGCATAGTCTCCTGTCATTGAAGTTTTAACTGCATATGATGGAGATGTAAATAATGTAAAAACAAGAATTATTGAGATTGATAGGGATATAAATTTGGTAAAAGATTTTACTAATACTTCATATCCTTTTTTAATTAACATTACTTTTGCTCCTAATAATCTAAACAATAGATTTATTATTGTACATTACTTTTGATTCAGAGATAAATTTTTTTATTAATTGATCAGATGAAATTATAATTTTAGATTTATTTGACCTAGATACAAATTCTACTTCTCTATTAACTGCTCCTCTACCAATAATTATTTGAAAAGGTATTCCGATTAAATCTGCGTCTTTAAATTTTACACCAGCTCTATCATCACGGTCATCTAGAAGTACATCAATTTTATTATTTTTTAAATCTGTATAAATCTCCTCAGTGAGCTTCTTTTGATTTTCATCTTTTAAATTGGTTGGAATAACAATTACTTCAAATGGTGCAATCTGGATAGGCCAGCATATCCCGTTTTCATCATGATTCTGTTCAATCGCAGCTTGGGCAATTCTTGTTACACCAATCCCATAGCAGCCCATCCACAAGTTTTTAAGGGTGCCATCTTTATCAGTAAATTTAGCATTTAATTTTTCACTATATTTCTGACCTAATTGGAAAATATGACCTACCTCTACACCCCTTTTTTCTTTTAACTGCTCATTGCCATCAATTGCTTTGTCACCCTCTTTGGCATTCCTAATATCAGCAACAATATAATTATTTTCAACGAATGAAAATTTTCTGAAAAATTTATGAAAACTTAATTTATTACTGCCGCTAACAAATGTTGAAAGAGCGTTAGCGGTATGGTCTGCAATTTTTAACCAATTTTTATTCCAAATTGAATCATCTTTAATAGTTTTATTATCAATGTCTGGGCCTAAAAAACCAAAAGGAAAATTAACTAGATTTTTTTCAATAATAGAATTTTCCTCAATGATTTCCAAATTAAGAAGATTTGAAGGATATTTTTTATTGAGTAAGTTAAAGAGCTTCACCTCATTAACATGCTGATCCCCTCTAATACATGCGATAATTGGTATTTTTGATTTATCTTCGAATTTTGCGATAAATGCAACTACTTTGATTATTTGGGTTGAATCAAGATTATTTTTTTTGCATAAGTCAAAGATTGTTTTTTGATTTGGAGTATCTATCAATTCATTATTAGTGTTTCTCAATGGAATTGCTTCAGAAGGCACACTAACCGCCCTTTCAATATTGGCAGCATAACAACCACTTTCTGTGAATAAAATAGAATCTTCTCCAATGTCTGCAGTGACCATAAATTCTTTGGAAGCTGCCCCACCTATAGATCCACTATCTGCTTCTACGCCTACAGTTTGAAGTCCACAATCTTTGAAGATATTTTCATAAGCACTTTCTATCTTTTCATAAAAAGACTTTAAATCTTCTCTTGAGGAATGGAAAGAATAAGCATCTTTCATTATAAATTCCCGACTTCTCATCAATCCAAATCTTGGTCTTATTTCATCTCGGAATTTTGTCTGAATTTGATAAAAACATTGTGGCAATTGCTTATATGAGTTGATAATTTCCGATGCAATATTTGTAATGACTTCTTCATGAGTTGGTGCTAATCCAAATTCCTTTCCTTGCCTATCTTTGAGATTAAACATTATTCCTTCCCCTGCAGTATATCCCTCCCATCTTTCACTTCTCTTCCACAAATCAGCAGGATGAAGTTGAGGTAATAGAAGTTTAGTGCACCCATTTTTGTTAAGTTCTTTTTCAATAATTAATGATATTTTTTCAATGACTTTTAGCATTAATGGCATGTATGCGTATATTCCACTATTTACTCTTCTAATGAAGCCACCTCGCAATAACAAACGATGAGAAATAATTTCTGCTTCAGAAGGAGTGTCACGAAGCGTCCCCAGAGGAAATGAGGTGGTGACTCGCATACAAAATTTTTACAATAATAGTTAATCCTATCAATTAGTACGCAAAAAAATTTAAAGTGTCTTGAGTCCCTCAACGCAGCTGGTCTATAAATGAGCTTTCTGCTACTTTCTGCATTAGCAAAGTGTTTACTTTTCTTTTTATTAACTAATAGCATTTTAATAAATTCATGGAAAATATAGAATCAAATATTTCTAGCTCAGAGGAATTAGTTGGTATTGATGAAGTTCAAAAATTCCTCAATCGATCAAGAGCTTCTGTTTATAGATACACCAATACAGATGTAAGAAACCTAAATCCTAGTTTTAATCCTCGAAAATTAAATCCAGAATATAGAACTGATCAAAAGGATCCATTAAGATTTCACCCTAATGAAATTGCCAGATTTGCGAAGGATATCTTAAGAATTAAAGAGGTGACAGTAGAAGTTTTTAATTCTCCATCTTCAGCTGCCCAAAATATACTTTTGCAAATTCTCGAAGAACTAAAAGCTATTAGATCTATGTTAGAAAAAAATGAAAGGCAAAAATTTTGATTATTTGACATGTTAACTGTAAAATAATTTAAGTTAATTTATTTACTCCACTTTTCAAAAAGTAGAATTTCTTGAGATACGCAGATTCAAAAAACTTTGTAAAAAGCGAATTAAAAGAAGAGGCTTATCTTAATACTGTCTCAGAGTTTTCTGAAGAGGATGTTGACCCTTTAAGCATAAGGAGTTTTTCAATAACATTTGTAGGGTTTACAATTGCTTTAATGACGATTTTAATCCCTATGCTTAGTGTTTTACTTGGAAGACCTTTATCTCAAGAAACTGAGATAACTTTCATTTACTCAATTAAGAAAGATGGATCTTAGTTTGATTCCTCCATCTCCAATGAGAGGTATAGTAAATTTAATTGTAGAAATTCCTGCAGGTAGTAGGAATAAGTATGAATATTGTTCTGAGGCGGGAATAATGGCACTTGATAGAGTACTTCATTCGTCAGTGAGGTACCCTTTTGATTATGGATTTATTCCTAACACTCTTGCTGATGATGGCGCTCCTTTGGATGCAATGGTAATTATGGAAGAGCCAACATTTGCTGGTTGCTTAATTAAAGCTAGACCCATAGGTGTTTTGGATATGCGTGATTGTGGAGCATATGACGGAAAACTGTTGTGTGTTCCAATAGCCAATCCTAGGCAGAAAGACATAACAAGTATTAATCAAATTGCTACCAATCAATTAGAAGATGTTGCGGAGTTCTTTAGAACAAGTAAAGGCCTAGATGGTAGGGAAGTTCAAATTGATGGTTGGAGAGATCATGATGTTGTTGAAGATTTATTAGAAAAATGTACTTCTTCAAAAAAGAAGGTCTTTAAAATTCTCAAAAAATCAAGAGTTAAATAATTTGGGAAAAATAATACTTTATACTTACGATAAGTGTTCAACTTGCAAAAAAGCATCAAGGTGGCTTGATCAAAAAGATATCATTTATGAAAAGATAGATATAGTTAAAGAACCCCCAATAGAAAAATACTTAGATCTGGCTTTAAAAGAGTTTTCTTCAGATAAAAAGAAAATATTCAACACTAGAGGAAAAAGTTTTAAGACAATTAATTTTGATATTTACGAAGCTTCAAGACAAGAAATTATTGAAGTTCTCAGAAGTGATGGCAAACTTATTAAAAGACCATTTTTAGTTTATGAAGAAAAAAAGATAATTCTTGGATTTAATGAAACCGAATATATCGAAAATTTTTTTTAGGGTAGATAAATTTTATGAATAACTCTTTTAAAAATTACTTTTTAGAGTGGGCACCACTGGTTTTTTTGACTTTTTTTATTTCTTCTTGTAGATCTTTTATTGCTGAACCTCGTTATATCCCATCTGGTTCAATGCTTCCAGAATTACAGATAAATGATAGGTTGATAATCGAGAAAGTTTCTATTAAAAACTCTTCACCAAAAAGAGGTGATATTGTCGTTTTTAAATCTCCTTTTTCATTTGATCAAAAACTAATTTTTTCTAGATCTAAGCCTTTGCCTAATAAAAGATACTGTTTCTTTATGGGTTTACCACCAATGTCATTTATACCGGGTTTGAGAGATCAGGCTTGCGATGCATATATTAAAAGAGTAGTGGCTCTTCCCGGAGAAATTGTCAGTGTAAATAACAAGGGTGAGGTTTTAATAGATGATAAAATCATTTCAGAGCCTTATGTCACTTTAAAGTGCTCTGAAACCTCATTTAACAGTTGTGGAGAATTTACAAATCTCAAAGTACCGGAAAATCATTTTTTGGTTTTAGGAGATAATAGGGCTAATAGTTGGGACGGAAGATATTGGCCCGGAAGTAGATTTCTACATAAAAAGGAAATCATAGGAAAAGCTTATTTAAGATTTTGGCCTTTAGAAAAACTTGGTTTCTTTTAAAAACTATTCCAATTTTTAGTTATTTAGCCCTTTTTTCTTAATCTAAATAACTTACCTTTTCAAAAAATTTATAGCGCTCCTGAAGCAGTTGAATCTAACACTCCTCCGAGATGTGTTGTTATGTTTAGTGCACTTATAATGTTTTCTTTAGCTGCATCATTAAAAATATCAATGACTGTTATACCTCCGTTGCCTTGTTTTATCATCCAGATATTTGAATAATCAATTCCTAATAAATTGCAAATAAGAGTTTTATTTACTGCATCGTGTGCAACTAAAAGGGTTATGTCGTCATCTTTTTGTGATAAGCAAATACTTATAAATGCTTTTACAGATCTCTCAGAAACATCTTTTATAGACTCGCCCTCGGGCATCTCAACCTCTTCTGGCTTATCATGCCAATTCTGTAACAAGGAAGGCCATTCTTCTTTTATTTCCGATTCTAATTTACCTTCCCATAACCCATGGCTTATTTCTGCAAGTGCATCAATCTTCGTGATCTTCAAATGTGGGTTTTTTTGAAGGATTATTTGAGCTGTCTCATAAGGCCTATTCATCGAACTTGAAAAAGCTTTATTAAAGTTAACCTCTTTTAAATATTCACCGGTTTTCTTGGCTTGTTCTTTACCATTACTATTCAAGGGAATATCAATTTGTCCTTGGAATCTTCCTTCTTTATTCCAATTTGTCTCACCATGTCTTATTAAAAATATTCTCGAATCTCCAATTTTACTTGGAAAATTTTTATTAAGATGAGAAGTCTGATTTAAACATTCAATTTGAGTTTTATAAGAATTATTATGCTTTGAAATATTTAAAATTGATATTGAGGCATTCTCTAGTCTTATCTTCCTAAATCCTTTACTTGGTTTTCCAATTAATAAAAGTATTAAGCATCTAAGAATAGCGTTGTGTCCAATGATTAGAATATTTACATCTTCTTTATCTAAATAAAGTTCAAAAATATTTTTGATAAATTTGTCAGCCTGATCAAACAATTCTTGAATTGGTTTATAGCTATTTCCATCGCTTCTCTGTAAAACTAGTTCCTCTGGATTATTTTTCCACGAGGGGTAGATTTCTGGATATTTTTTTTTGATTTCATGAATTGTCAAACCGGACCAAGAACCTAGGTCAACTTCCAGTAGATTTTCGTCAAAGATAATATCTTGTTCCTCTTTGAAGCTTTCTTTAATTTTTTTTGCTGTTTCAGCCGCTCTTTTTAGTGGTGATGAATATATTTTATCGAAATATATGTCTGACAATGCTTTACCAGCTTTAGCAGCTTGTTCATAACCTGTTTCAGTTAAAATAGACTCATCTGTTCTGCCTTGAATTAATCCTTTTGCGTTAAAACTACTTAGTCCGTGTCTAATTAAGACTAATCTAATTCCCATTATATAATTTTGAAATGATGATTATTTAATCATCTCATGGCGTGATAAAAATATGTAAATGAATATTCATAAATTTCAATGATAACTATTTTTATCTTTCTGATTTATTATCGATAGCATGATCAAAAAAATTTCTAGTACAAAAATTATATTAGCTTTAATTTCTTTAATTATTACTTTTTTTGTTTGGCAACAAGGTTTAAGAGATAGTTTAAACAGACCATCTGTATCTTTTGATATTAGTCAAAAAGAACAAGAAATAACAGAACTAGCACTCCAATCAACGCCAAGTAATTTAAAAAAATTTTTAATTAACAATGATCCAGTAGAGGAAATATATAACTCTCTTTCAGAAGTTTCTTTCGATCAATTAACGGATAGAAATAAAATAATTTTAATTATTTCCTCAGACTTTAGTAACTATGAAATTCATAAAAGTTTTTTAAATAATACCAAAAGTAAAACATACTCATTATTAATTGATGAAATAAAGAAGAAATACAATGATAATTTATATAAACCTAGTCCTAGTAGATTTGACTTATTTAAAAGTGATAAATATCTTTATCACTTACTAAGCAAGAAGTTTGATTTTGATGATAGCTCACTCTTAACAAAATCATTATCAAGAAAAATGTTTTTAAAAGTACTAGCTATCAGGTTAATTCCATTATTCACTGTATTGCTTGGTTCAATTATCGCTTTAAAAACATTATGGAATACCTTTCTTTCTAAGAAAATAGATTGGAAAGAATTTATACCTCTAGATTTAAACTTGATAGATATGATCTTACTAATAGCAGGAGGTTTTGTAGTTTTAGGAGAAGTAATTACACCTTTATTTTCAATTACTTTAGTTGAATTGTTTTCTCAAAACCTCTCATCTGAGTTATCTCAATCATTAAAAATATTTTTTGGTTATTTATTTATGGCTTTTCCTCCCTTATTAATTATTTACCTTCAAATTAAATCGTTAAACGGTGAATATACTCTAAAAAAAGATTATTTTGAGTTCAGTAAAATGCCAATAAAATATTCATTTATAAAAGGTTTTCAAGGTTGGTTGATGATTATACCGTTCGTATTATTAGTATCATTGATTATGAATTTTTTAATTGACAATAAGAATGGAAGTAACCCTCTACTGGAAATTGTTCTTAACACTAATAACTACTTTGCCTTAATTCTTTTGTTATTTACAACCACAATTTTAGCTCCCCTTTTTGAGGAAATAATTTTTCGCGGGATTTTGCTGCCCATTTTGTCTAGAGATTTTGGAATAATTTCAGGCATTTCAATTTCTGCTTTTATTTTTGCCTTGGCTCATTTAAGTATAAGTGAAATGCCACCTCTATTTGTTTTAGGGATAGGGTTAGGCATTACGAGAATGGTTTCTGGAAGCTTATTATCTTCTGTTTTTATGCATTCTTTATGGAATGGATTAACTTTTCTGAATTTGTTCTTATTAAGAACATGAAGAATTTAGAAATTTATCTTGCAAATTAATCTTAAAAGTGTTTATTTGATTCATGATACTCTCTTCTTTTTAAAAGAAAAAAATAAAAATGAAACGGCGTGGAAATGAGTATTTTTTTAGAAAAAAAGTTTCCCTCAAAAGAAAGAATAACAAAAAAAATATCTCCAAATTTAAGCTGATATTAATTCATAAAATATTTAATACAATAAATATCTCCTTATTAACTTTAATGTTTATTTTATCTTTTTTATCTTTAAATAGCCAAAGGCAATGGTCAATTACCTACAAAATTTTATCTAAAACAAGAGCTACAAATAATAATTTAATTGATCATATTTCTAAAACAGAAGAATTTTATATTAGTGAGCTTGAGACTCTTGAAAATTTAAAAAAAACCACCCCTAAGGACCTTATTTATATAGACAAAATTGTAGAAAAAAAAGATAACTTCTTAAATAAAAAATTAATTCAAATTCTTAATGGATTAAAAGATAGTAGATATCAGAGAGGTTATTGATGAAAAAATACAAAAAAATTGCAAATCTTTCACCACTTAATAATAGAAGATTCAAAGCAACATACTTATTCTTTTTGTTAATAATAATTGGCCTGTTTGGAAGATTAGTTAACTTGCAACTCTTTAATTCTTCAAAATTAATGACAAAAGCAAGAATAATACAATCTTCCAAAATTAGTTCTTTTAGAACAAGAAGATCAATAGTTGACAGAAATAATCGATTAGTTGCATATGATAAAGAACTTTACAAATTATGGGCGCATCCAAAATACTTTAATTTTTTGGGAGATTCAAGAAAGAAAGTTAGAACCATTAATGAAGTAGTTGAAAAACTTTCGAATATTTTAGACATAAATGATGAATTACTTCTGGCGAAATTTAACAATAATGGGAGTGGTGTTCAACTTTTAGATCAGATAACTGAAGAAGAGGCTAAAAAGATCAGAAGACTTAGTATAAGCGGTCTTGATTTAATTAAATATTCACAGAGGTTTTATCCTCAAAAAGAACTTTATTCTAATCTTATAGGATTTGTAAATGATGAAAATAAAGCCTCGGCAGGTTTAGAACTGCATTTGGATAATCAAATTAAACTCATAAAAAAAAGTAACTTGATTAAAAAAGGTGGAGATGGTACACCTTTGCCAGATAATTCAGGACCAAAAGATTTTATTCCTGATTATAAAAGTTTAGGATTAACAATAGATTCAAAATTGCAAAAAGCTTCATTTCAAGCTTTATCTAAACAAGTTAGAAAGTGGAAGGCGAAAAAAGGTTTTGCAATGGTTATGGATGTAAATAGTGGTGAGGTCTTATCCTTAGCATCTATACCTTCCTATGATCCAAATAAATTTTGGGAATATGATTCTGAAGTCTTTAAAGGTTGGTATTCTCAAGATTTATTTGAACCTGGATCTACATTTAAACCAATTAATTTAGCATTGGCATTAGAAGAAAAAGTAATCCAAAAAGATGGTTTTGTTGAAGATAACGGACAGGTAAATATAGGAGGATGGACACTTTCTAATTGGGATAATAAAGGTAATGGATATATCAACTATCCAAAAGTGTTGCAAATTTCAAGTAATGTTGGAATGGTAAAAATAATGCAAAATTTACAGCCATCAATCTATTGGGATTGGCTAGAAAATTTAGGAATTAATAAACATTTAGAGACTGACTTATTTGAATCTACTGCTGGACAATTAAAAAGAAAAGATTTATTTGTAAATCAATCAATTGAACCAGCAGTGGCTTCTTTTGGTAAGGGGTTCTCGATTTCCCTGCTTAAGTTAGCTCAGCTCCATGCAGCATTAGCTAATGGAGGATTTGAAGTGACACCTCATGTAACCTTAGATTTTCATAATCAACAAAAACAATATCCAAAAAATAAATTTTTTTCACATGATATTTCTCGAACTGTTCTTAAGTGGATGGAAACTGTTGTTGAATATGGAAGCGGGTCTGGCGCAAGAATTGATGGGTACAGAATTGCGGGAAAAACAGGCACTTCTCTAAAAGCTAAAAATGGAATATACACAGATGAGAAAGTTTGTAGTTTTGTCGCAACTTTACCAGTGAATAACCCAAAATATATCGTATTAGTAGTGATTGATGAGCCCTCTAACTCTTATGCTTATGGTTCAACAGTTGCAGTCCCAGTTGCCAAAGAAATAATTGAAAGTTTAATTGTGATTGAAAAAATAAGTCCTCAAACTAAGGAAAATAAAATTATTGTTAAAAAACCCTGAAATTTTCAAAGTTTATAAATATTTTGTTTATTTTTTGATGATTTCATTAGAAAATAAAGCTAGCTTGTAAATACATATATATACGGTCATTTAAATATGAAATCAATTTTAGAGCAATTATCGGAAATGACAACTGTAGTTGCAGATAGTGGAGACTTAGATTCTATTAAAAAGTTTAAACCAAGGGATGCTACTACAAATCCTTCACTCATACTAGCTGCTGCCAAGAATCCAGATTATATAAAGTTAATTGATGAAGCTCTAAAAAGTTCTAGAGAGGCACTAAGTGATGGATTTACAGAAAGTGAATTAATTAAAGAGGCGATTGATCAAGTCTCAGTTTATTTTGGAAAAGAAATATTGAAAATTATTTCAGGAAGAGTTTCGACAGAGGTGGATGCCAGACTCAGTTTCGATACTGATGCCACAGTAATAAAAGCGAGAAAGTTAATAGAACTCTATAAAAATTTTGGAATAGGCAAAGAAAGAATCCTAATTAAGATTGCTTCAACTTGGGAGGGAATTAAAGCAGCTGAAATTCTTGAGAGAGAGGGGATTAAATGTAATCTAACTTTACTATTTAACTTCTGTCAGGCTGTAGCAAGCGCAAATGCAAAAGTAACTTTAATATCGCCTTTTGTTGGTCGTATTTTAGACTGGCACAAGTCGAAAACCGGGATAGATAATTTTGCAGGTTCGGAAGATCCTGGAGTTATTTCCGTAACCAAAATATATAACTACTTCAAAGAAAAAGGATTTAAAACTGAAGTAATGGGAGCGAGCTTTAGAAATGTTGATGAAATAAAAGAATTGGCAGGGTGCGATCTTTTAACTATTGCTCCAAAGTTTTTAGATGAACTAAATAGAGAGAAAGGTGAATTAACTAAAAAATTAGATAAAAACAATCAATTTAATCAGTCAATTGATTATGACTTTCAGGAAAAAGATTTTAGACTGAACATGTTGGAAGATCAGATGGCAAGTGAAAAGTTGAGTGAGGGCATAACAGGATTTAGTAAGGCAATAGAAGAATTAGAAGAATTGCTGTTAAGAAGGTTAACAGAAATTGAGAATCAAAAGTTAATCTCTGCGACTTAAATTTAGAGAGTGATAGAAATTTAAATTAAATTTCGCTTTTCGTTAAAAGTCTTTTTATCACTCTCTTAGCGATACTTTCATAGCTCATTTCACCTGATAAGATTTGAGCTATGCGTTTAGGAGCTGTTTTTCGTTTCACACCTAATTGATAGCCAGTTCTCGGAAATCTATAAAAAACTTGTGCGATTCTCCTCCCCCAGACCATTGATCTGCCCCATTCACTTTCAATCTTCTTTGTATAAAAATTTAAATGATCAACTTTCTGAGATAGGAATTGATCTATGCTTTCAGCAGCATAAAAACTACTAATTAAAGATGGTCTAATCCCTTCTGCCAAAAAAGGGTCGCAAAGAGAAGCTGCGTCGCCAACAGCAAGTACCTTATCTCCATCTATTTTATGCGAGCCATTCCATATTCTTAGCTTTTTATTGATCGTTTTATAAGATAAATTTTTAAAACCGAAACTTCTTACAATTTTTTTAATTTTTTCCTCATCCGTAAAGAGGTTATCATTGATGAAAGTTCCAAAGCCAATATTTACGCATTCTTTTAAAGGAAATGCCCAAGCAAATCCATACTTTACGAATCCAAACTCAAATCTAACTGCATCCTTAGGTATATTACCTAAACCCTCTAATCTTAGAGCTTTAGTATTTGCAAATTTTGGCCGTCTTGGCCCTAATTTAAAATGCTGAGCCCATTGAGAATTCGAACCATCAGCAATGACAATTAGTTCAGATTTGTACTCGCATTTATTACTGCATCTTACTATCCATTTGTCATTTTCCCTTATTATTTCATCTGCTATTACTGGTCTAACTATTTTAATTCCATACTTTAAACCTTCATCGACTAATAATTGATCTAATTTCTCTCTTTTGACAATCCAAAATGGGGATTCGCCAGAAAGATCCGCAATAACATCATCAGAACCTTTCCATTTAAATTCAACTTTTTTAATTTTAGACTCTATTGCCTCTTCTATATCAAGAGGTAGAAGTTTTTTCATTGAAGATGCCATGCCGCCTGCGCATGGTTTAAGATCTTGATTTATATTTTTTTCAATTATTAAAACAGAATAACCTCTTTTAGCTAGGTTTAGAGCGGTAGCAGATCCTGATAAACCTCCGCCAATGATTATGATGTCAAATTGATTCAAACTTTCAGTATTTCTTTCTCTTTTTCGGATAATTTATTTTCTATTAAAGAAATAAATTTATCTGTTATTTTTTGAATTTCTGATTGGTTATCACGTAATTCATCAATAGAGATAAGGCCATCTTTTTCATCTTTTTTTTCTCTATCAACCGCATCCCTCCTAATATTTCTTAAAGCGACTTTGCCTTCTTCTGCATACTTGGAAGCTAACTTACAAAATTCTTTTCTTCTTTCTTGAGTTAACGGAGGCACATTTATCCTAATAATTTTCCCATCATTATTTGGAGTAATGCCTAAATCACTGATTAAGATTGCTTTTTCTATAGCTTGTATGCAGGAAATATCAAAGGGCTGTATTGAAATTGTTTGTGAGTCTACAGTTGATATAGAGGCAAGTGATTTTATTGGAGTTTCTGCTCCATAATACTCAACACTAACTCTGTCTAACAATGATGCATTGGCTCTTCCGGTTCTTATTGTATTAAAGTTTCTTTGGGTAGCTTCAATACTTTTATTCATATTTGTTTGAATTTCTTTTTCGTTCATAATTGGATGAAAAACTTGGTTTGGTTTTAACTTATTAAGGAGCCTATAGGTTTTCCTTCGACTGCTTTGGCGATATTTCCTTTTTTAAAAATATCGAAAACCATTATAGGAATATTATTATCTTTGCATAAAGCAATAGCAGTGCTATCCATTACTGCTATTTCTTCACTAAGCACTTTTTGGTAGCTGAGAGAAGGATATTTTTTTGCCTCCTGAAACTTATTCGGATCACAATCATAAACACCATCAACTTTAGTGGCTTTCATGACAACTTCAGCATTAATTTCGGCTGCTCTTAAAGCTGCCGTTGTGTCAGTTGTAAAAAATGGATTACCACAACCTCCACCAAAAACTACTACGCGCCCTTTTTCTAAATGCCTCATAGCCCTTCTTCTGATATAGGGTTCAGCAATTTCTTGCATTTCTATGGCTGTTTGTACTCTTGTTGGCACTCCTACTCTCTCAAGTCCGTCTTGAAGTGAAATCGCATTCATTACTGTTGCTAGCATTCCAACATAATCTGCAGTGGCTCTGTCCATACCATCAGCAGAACCTTTAAGACCACGGAATATATTTCCACCTCCAACAACTATTGCAAGTTGAACATTATTTGCGACTACCTTCGAGACGTCTTCAGCAATTGACTGAACTATTGCGGGGTCAATCCCGTAAGGTTTTTCACCCATTAGTGCTTCACCACTAAGTTTTAATAGAACTCTTTTGTAGGTCATTCAGAAATTATACTTACAAGACCATAGCAAGTAAACATGCTGAATTTAAAAACTTTTTGGATATTGCTTGCGTCTTTAAACATTTCTAATTCTATAGATGTGTTTTTAAAAAGTTTTTAAATCAAAATTCGACACACTTTTGCGCCTTTATCCCTTGCTCTTTGAAAGGATGTTTTATAAGTTTTACTTCTGAAACTAAATCAGCGAAATTAATCAATGAATCGCAGGCTCCTCTCCCAGTTAAAACAACATGATTTTTCCTATTATTTGAACTTTTTAAAAATTTAATTATTTCCTCTGAATGAAGATATCCTAGTTTTGTAGCGATATTTATTTCATCAAGAATTATAAGTCTGTAAGACTCATCGTTTATATATTCTTGAGCAAGTTTCCATGCTTCTCTAACTAATTTCTCATCTCTGATTCTATCTTGTGTTTCCCAAGTGAATCCCTCGCCAAGTGAATGCCAGGATACATAAGACGAAAAACTTTTAAGAGCTTTTTCTTCCCCGGTAGACCAACCACCTTTAATAAATTGAATAATTGCTACTTTATGGCCGTGCCCTATTGTTCTTAAAGCCATTCCTAAAGAGGCAGTTGTTTTACCTTTCCCGCATCCAGTAAAAACAATTACTAACCCTTTTTTTTTAGTTTTTCTTAATTTCAACCTTTCATTTTGTACATTTTTTCTTTCTTGCATTCTCTTTTTGTACGAATTTTCATCTTTTTCTGGCATTAATTTGCCTCCCATCCCAAGTTCCTGAGCTTTATTATCAAGATTTAATTTCTTATCTGAAGAAAGTTTTTCTTTTTTCATAAAACTTCTCTACTTTTTCAAATTATAGTAAGTTTGTTATTTCTCGATTTTTGAATTTTGTTAGAGCATTGTTTACAGCTTGCTGCTGATCTCTTTTCGTAATCCAGTGATGGTAAGTTTGAGTGTGAAGGCTTACAGAGTGACCCATCATTCGAGCAGCTACAGTATCTGGTAAATCATAGAAAATAGTCCTTACCGCCCAAGCATGACGAAGGTCATAAGGCTTTATTTGAAGAGAGTATCTTTTAAATTGATCTGTAACTTTCTTACCAATTTTCTGTAGGGTGGTATTTTTGAGATCCTTTTTTATATTTGGTAGAAGTTCAGGATTTGATCCTAGTTTATACAATTCAAATTTTTCTACCCATTCAGGATGAAATGGCCAAATCTGATGTTCTCCAGTCTTAGTCGTATTTAGAACTCTTATAATTTTGTCACCGCAAATTGTTAAAGAGCTTAAATCAGAAAAAAATACTTCATGATTTCTTAGCCCGTACGTAGCCATTAGGCCAAAAACAAATCGCCATGATCTATTTGGTATTTTCTCCCAAATTTTTTCTATTGTCTTATCTGTAGGGAGATTTCTAAAGCTGGCTTTATTTAAACCATATCCCTTAGCACTTAATTTCCAATCTTCAGGAAGTTTTATTTCTAAAAACTTTGCTAAAACACTTAATGATGTGGCGCATTGCTTTCTACTCCTGCTACCTTCTTTGTATGTTTCGAGTGTTTTTAAAAAAATATCCTCTAAATTTGACTTTCTAGAAGGCCTATAGATATTAAGCATGCGCTTGAAATAAGGCTTGTAAGAGCTATTCCATGTGGTTTTTCTAGTACTATTTAAATATTCATTTTTATTTTCTTTAAAGAAAAAATTTTCAAATTTTTTGATCCTAATTGATAATTCTAGATCTTCCTCTGTTTCTTTTTTTCTAGTTTTGCATTCCCAATTGATCCAATCAAATTGATTTAACTCAAGTTGTAAGTTTATCAGCTGTAATTTTTTTTTTGCTTCTTCTAATCCTGAAATATCTGCCTTTAGACCGAGGGATATTCTTTGTACTTTAAAGTTATTTTTATTTTCTTTAGAAGGGAGTGAACCTCTAATATTAAGTTTATCGCCCCTTTGTTCAATTCTAAGTTTGCTTCCTTGAGTAGCAAATTTATCATTGACTTTATTAATTTCCTGAATTACGTTCATTAACTTATATAATTGTCCATATAATGACGTTTTTAATGTTGATTTTCAATCTTCATAATTTTTAAATGAAAAAGATTGGCGTCCTATTAATGAACTTAGGGGGGCCTGAACGGATTACCGACGTTGGCCCATTTTTGTATAATCTTTTTTCAGATCCTGAAATTATAAGGACTCCTTTTCCTGCTTTTCAAAAACCTTTAGCATGGTTAATAAGTACGCTTAGAAGTACTACTTCTCAACAAGCATATTTGTCTATAGGAGGAGGCTCTCCAATAAGACGAATCACTGAACAACAAGCTAGAGAATTACAAAGCAAATTAAGAGATAGAGGGTTAGATGCAACTACATATATTGCGATGAGATATTGGCATCCTTTTACTGAATCAGCTATTGCTGATATGAAAGCTGATGGTGTAGATCAAGTTGTTGTTTTACCTTTATATCCTCATTTTTCAATAAGCACAAGCGGTTCTAGCTTTAGAGAATTAAAAAAACTTCGTGACTCTGACGAGGCCTTTAAGAAAATTCCTATGCGATGTATAAGAAGTTGGTTCAGTCAAGAAGGATATATTAAATCTATGGTTGAATTAATTTCGGAACAAATTTCGAGTTGTGAATCACCACAAAATGCTCATATATTTTTTACTGCTCACGGAGTCCCAAAAAGTTATGTAGAAGAAGCTGGAGATCCCTACAAACAACAAATAGAAGATTGTTCATTATTAATTATTGATGAACTTGAAAAATCTTTAGGTCATGGTAACCCCTACACGCTTTCCTATCAAAGTAGAGTTGGCCCAGTAGAATGGTTGAAACCCTATACAGAGGAAGTTTTAACAGAATTAGGCAGATTAAAGGTAAATGATCTAATAGTGGTTCCTATAAGTTTTGTTGGAGAACATATAGAAACATTACAGGAAATAGATATTGAATATAAAGAAATAGCAGAAAAAGCAGGTATCAAAAACTTTAGAAGAGTGAAGGCTTTAAATACTTATCCCACTTTTATTGAAGGTTTAAGTGATTTAGTTTTTTCTTGTTTAGAAGCTCCTGTTATGGATATTGAAGAGGCATCTCAGTTACCAGAAAAAGTAAAACTATACCCACAAGAAAAATGGCAATGGGGGTGGAATAATAGTTCAGAAGTTTGGAATGGCAGAGTGGCAATGATAGTCTTTTTAATTCTTTTTCTAGAACTTATTTCGGGAGCTGGACCTTTACATAGATTGGGAGTTTTATAAATCACTAATTTTTTTTAAAAGATAAGTTTATAACTAGAAAATGAACAAAATTTGATCAAAATTTTGACATTACATTTCTAAATTAGGCAAAACTATTTAATTAAGTTTAATATTTAATATATAGTTTGAATTTCTTTAGTGACTCTTACTTCGAGACCTTTGTCAAAAGGTGGTTCAGAAAAAAAATATCCCGAATGGACTACTGGTGCTGAAGCATTAATGGATTCCCTAAAAATACATGGGGTTAAAGTAATATTTGGATACCCTGGAGGAGCTATACTTCCAATTTATGATGCAGTTCATAAAGCTGAACGAGATGGATGGTTAAAACACTATATGGTAAGGCATGAACAAGGTGGTTCGCATGCAGCAGATGGATATGCCAGATCAACCGGTGAGGTTGGAGTATGTTTTGGCACCTCGGGCCCTGGGGCAACAAATTTAGTAACGGGCATTGCAACTGCACAAATGGATTCAGTACCTTTAGTAGTTGTTACTGGTCAAGTCCCAAGACCTGCAATAGGAACAGACGCTTTTCAAGAAACTGATATTTTTGGAATTACCCTTCCTATTGTTAAACATTCATGGGTGATAAGAGATCCTTCGGATATAGCAAAAGTAGTTTCAGAAGCTTTTTTTATAGCATCTTCTGGAAGGCCAGGTCCTGTTTTGATCGACATCCCAAAAGATGTAGGCCAACAATACTTTAATTATGAAAGAGTATTACCGGGCTCTGTTATTCCAAAGGGCTTTAAAAGAAATGGCGAAATTAACGATTCTGACGTAAAAAAAATTATCGAGTTAATAGAAAGGTCTGAAAAACCATTACTTTATGTTGGTGGTGGAGCAATATCCTCAGGCGCACATAATGAAATTGAGACTTTGGCTAATAACTATCAGATCCCAGTGACTACTACCTTAATGGGTAAAGGTATTTTTGATGAAAAAGATAACTTATCTGTTGGGATGTTGGGTATGCATGGGACTGCGTACGCTAACTTTTCTGTAACAGAATGCGATCTTTTAATAGCTATTGGGGCTAGATTTGATGATCGGGTTACTGGAAAACTAGATACTTTTGCCCCGACTGCTAAAGTCGTCCATATTGATATTGATCCCGCAGAAGTCAATAAAAACAGAAGAGTAGATGTAGCAATTATTTCCGATGTCGCAAAAGCTGTTTCTAGAATTAATGAAATGTTCTTAAATAAAAAAACCTCCCTAAATACAAAAAACTGGCTTAAAAAAATTGATTTTTGGAAAAATAAACACCCATTATTCATCCCACCTCAAGAAGGAGAAATTTTTCCACAGGAAGTTCTTTTAAAAGTTAGAGAGTTCTCTCCAAATGCCTTCATCACAACTGATGTAGGTCAACATCAAATGTGGGCAGCTCAGTATCTCAGGAATGGACCAAGACAATGGATCAGCAGTGCTGGCTTAGGGACTATGGGTTTTGGATTGCCCGCTGCAGTTGGGGTAAAGGCAGCATTACCTAATTCAGAAGTGATTTGTATTGCAGGCGATGCTAGTGTTTTGATGAATATACAGGAATTAGGTACTTTATCCCAGTATGGCTTAAATATAAAGGTAGTTATAGTAAATAATCGATGGCAAGGGATGGTAAGGCAATGGCAAGAAAGCTTTTATGATGAAAGGTATTCATCATCTGACATGAGTTTTGGAGAACCTGATTTTGTAAAGTTGGCAGAATCATTTGGGATTAAGGGTTACTTAATTTCAGATAGGGAGCAATTACTAAATGAATTTAAATCTGCTTTGAATTTTGATGGTCCCGCTCTAATAAATATCCTTGTAAGGAGAGGAGAAAACTGCTACCCAATGGTACCTCCAGGTAAAAGTAATGCTCAAATGGTTGGGTACGTTAACAGGGAAAACTAACTTAAATTAAACAAAATTTTTAACTTAGAATTTCTAAAGCAAACATTTTATAAATACTTCCAAATTGAAAAATATCTCAAAATTTTTAATTATTTTATTATTTCTTGTGATTTATCCTATTGGGGTTCATTCTGCAGAAATTCTCCAGATTAATAGTTCTAATAGTATATTGATAGGAGATCAAAATAGAAATCTTACCGTTAAGTTATTTTGTGTAGATGTGGAAGATAACGTTGAACTGCAAGCAATTAATCTTCTGAAGAACGAATTTCCGCGTGGCAGTAAGGTAAAAGTAAAACCTTTTGGTTTCAATGAAGATGTTTTATTAGCCAAAGTATTTAATATCAAAGGAACTAAAGAAATGTCAGAGTTATTAATCTCAAAAGGTCTAAATAAAAAAGACTGTCCAAATTAAGAACAAATTATTGGCAAATAAAATTCCATTGTCTTAAGAGAGTTTTGTTTCTTCTCCAGGAATGAAACTCTTTAACTAACTCATACGTACAAAGACTTGAGATCTCAATACTTGTATGTGGAATATTTTCATTTATAAGTTGGATGTACGCATATTTTCTAAGATCAATGTGAAATTTTTCTTTTTTTTGTGACAATGAACTTTTTAAATCAAATGTATTTTTTGTTATGCCAGATAAATTTTTACTATTAACTTTCTTATAGAATTTTTCGAGAGTATATCTATCAATAAAATAGTTTTCCTTTGTAATAGAAGGGCCGATAGCAACAATCAAATCATTTCGACAACTTCCTTGATTATCAAAAATTTTTATAAGCTTTTTTATTATTTTTTTTTCTAAGCCCTTCCTCCCACAGTGTATAGCAGCAATTAATCTCTTCTTCTTGTCTGCAAAGATAATAGGCATGCAATCAGCAGTATAAATCCACAAGTTTTGGTTGTATTTATCTCCAAATATTCCATCTCCTTGTGTTTTAAGGCTTCTTTGAGCAATAGATCCAAATACTATTTTATTACTATGAACTTGATCTAAAATACAATTTCTATAATGCGAATCAAAATATTGAGAAAGTATGTCTAGATATTCTCTAGAAATTGATCTTGTGAAGAAACCATGTCTAAAATTAAATTTTGAAAAAATAGGGGAAATATAATAGTTGATTTTTTTATTTTTAATGAAAATTTCAACTCTTTGGAAATCTTTTAATTTGTAATCTATAGAATCCTCTCCTTCTTTTATTAAATTAATTCAATATCTCTCAAGATCCAGAATCCTGCAAATTTTTCAACAAAGGGTGTTGATTGTATGGAGATAAATTGATAACCAAAAGAATCTTCTTTGTTTAGAGCAAACTTTTTAGTTAATTCAATTACATCATTTTCTTGTAAGTCTGTAACTAGCCACTTGTCCGATTCTGAGGCTTCAAGTATGAGTTGGTTTTTATTAATTATTAACTTCACTGGTTCTAAACTACTGAACCAAGCAGCAAGAGCTAAAGATCTATCTTTACTAAACATTCTTAGTCCTGGGACTAATTTATAATCATCCAAAGAGTTTTCAATTGGAAAAATATCTCCAAATTCAATTGGCCAATTTTGGGCTGTTTTTAATTCTCCAATAGATATTTCAGAAATTGTTATTGCATCCCCCCGAACAGCTTCTGGCAAAGGCTGAGCTAAATTTTCTGAACTAGAAGTAAAGGCGGGGGCTAAAACTCCTCTTACATAGCCCTTTTCATTAGGGTAAATCTCTTTTTCAAGAAATTCGATCCTATCTAATAATTCATATGTTCTTCTACTAACTAAAGGTTCAATTTCAATAGCTTCCAGCGATTTCTTAATTATAGATTTCATAGAAGATCTCCAAAATCTTATTTTTGAAGGTTTTGCCCAACCTTCTTTTTTGGCATCAATGATTGCTTCCTTCAAAGCACTTGTAAGCCATAAAGAATTAACCTCACTTGCAGGGCATATTTTATTCCATAGAAATATTTCTTCTGTATTGAAATTTCTAGTAGATGAAATGATTACTTCCCATCTTTTTTTTCCATTACTTTCAATTATAGGCCTTGAATAAAAGTCCAACTCCCAATCTGAATTTCTCATTTCAAAATGAGGTCTCTTTTTTTTTTCTGGGATCATTTTTGCTCTTTTTTATCGAAAAGTGCTTTAGTCTTTAGAGATCTATCAAAGGCCTCATTCATAACTTTTACCTTATCAATAATTAATTCTCCTGCTGAATTTTCAAGTAAGGCTGTATTTAGACCAATTCGAACTTTCTCAAGATTAATCTCAGTAATAAGTGCTTTTATAATCTCTCCCTCTACAAATATCTCTCGCAAAGTTCTAATAGAGCCATTCGTTACAGAGGATTGATGAAGTAGTCCACTAGCTCCTCCCAAATCGATAAAAAAACCATATGGTTTTACGGCTAAAACCTTTCCTTCGATTAGTTGACCTAATTTTAAATTCGCAAACTT
>Ga0310343_10000310_pt1 | contig 23092 bp, 20 predicted proteins | sample HC15DNA2025_MG_FD_203519 | JGI IMG/M metagenome (GOLD analysis project Ga0310343, IMG submission 203519) | Marine microbial communities from station ALOHA, North Pacific Subtropical Gyre - HC15-DNA-20-25_MG | ecosystem: Environmental > Aquatic > Marine > Oceanic | place: Pacific Ocean: North...
TGATAGATAAATCTTCTTCTTCTGTAATGGTATTATTTCATAACGAAAAAAACATACCAGAAGTACTAATGATTAAACGTTCACAAAATCTAAGAAATCATTCAGGAGAATGGGCATTCCCTGGTGGAAAGTTTGAAATATCAGATGATAATCTTATGCAGACAGCATTCAGAGAAGTTACAGAAGAAATCGGTATAGATAAATCGAATATAAAATATTGGCTTAGGATGAAACCTGTAAATACTTTTACGGGTTTTACTATTTGGCCTTTTATAGGAATGATAAATGAATTTAATATGGATAAGTTACAATTAAATAAGGAAGAAGTTTCGGATATTATGAGTATTCCTATTGAGGTTTTTTTAGAATCTAAAAATAAAAGAGAAATAACTTTCTATGAAAATAATAATTTTAGAAAAAGTGACGCATTTAGCTATAAAGGTAAAATTATTTGGGGAGCCTCTGCAAAAATAATTACTAATATTTTTAACCCTATATTGGAAGGAGAAAAAAATAGAAACTTTACAAGAAAAATATAAAAAATATTTTGAATCTTATTCATCAGAAGTTACATCTTCTTTTCTAAATTCATATGAAAAGTTATCTTCAAGATTGTCACTTGAAACCCTTGAAATATGGGCTTCGGAAGGATTAAATATTTGTAAAATTTCTCCGAGGTCATGGGAGGTTTCTATTGATTATTTTAATTCTTCAGTAGATGTTCAAAGACATTTACCATCTGCTCAATTTATTTCATGGTCAAAAATAGGTACAAAGTTAACTAAATTATCAATAGATGTAGCTAAATCTTATTTTTTATCTTCCCCTAAATCAATGCTGAGAATTAGGCCAAGATACCTTGATGACTGGGTTAATTTATCAAGTAAGTTATATAAAGGGACTTGGAAATCAGCAAAACTTTCTTCTAAATTTTTTGAATCAACTCCATTTATTATGGAATATATCAGTTTTGAAGAATGGGCTAAATATGCTGAATTTCTAAATAATTTATCAAAAAGATCTTATGATTTAGCCATTGATTCATTAGAACTATCAATTTCTATATTTGAAAAATTAGATAACGATTCAGGTGAAGTGATAAATCTTTTATTAGATTCATCTGAAAAATGCTGGAAAGATATTAAGGTGATTTTTGAAACCATAAATGCTCATATTATAGAGGTGGAAGCTTATAATAGAAATCAGATTTTGAATCTATCTCGTAAATTATTGGTCACAGGAAATATCAATCCTATTGATACTATAAAAAAAACATCTTCTATAGTATCTAAAATAAATAATGAAGACAAAGATCTTTTTTTCAGTATGGCAAAATCATTATCAACAATCGATCCAAAATCTAGTAATGATTTTTTTGATGTCATACCCATATTATTGGAAAAAATCAATTTTCAACAAATTAGTTCATGGCATTCCCAAGGTATAAAAAATTCTGAAAATCATAATATAGAATTTATTAATGATTTTTTTACTCTAAAGTCTAAAGAATCTAGAGAAATAATTGATTCTCTTTCATCAAGTATAGAACTTTCTAAAGTTAAGGACATCATTAGAAATTACTCATTAGCACTCACAGGAAGACAAATTGAAGTAAAAGAGTCTTCTCAGCTAGCAGAAAAAAATATAGGCTGGTTTGGCGATGAATTAGCTACAACTGAAGGTTCTACAATTTTTATGCCCTCGTTAGTAAATAGATATTTATCAAAAGAAGAAAATTTTGGATTTCTAAAGGTAATTTCAACTCACCAGATTGGGCATATTGAGTTTGGTTCTTTTGATTTTGATTTTAAGAAACCATCTAATTTTTTTGAAAATTTAAGAATAAATGAAACTCTTAATAAAAAAATATTAAGTAATGATTATTTGACTGATCTTAGTAAGTTTTTTGATATTTTCAATGACAAAAAACTTAGTCTTGATATTTTTACTATATTTGAAAGCACCAGAGTAGATTCTCATATTTTTTCAGAATATCTAGGAATCATAAATATTTATACCGATATACGTGATTCAGCTTTATCGAATAGACCTAAAATAAAAGATTTACCAGCTAGAGAATCGTTAGTTGAATTTCTTATTAGGGTTAGTCTAGGTCAAAAATCTAACTTATATATTCCAACGGAATATTCAAAAGAGGCAAAAAAGTTAAAACTTTTAATTAAAACCATTGCTTCGAATAAAGCAACTGTTGAAGATTCCGCAGAAGCCACAATTAGAGCATATTACATATTAAATGATATAAAAAATGAACAAGTAGATGAAGATGAATTTGAGGAATTTAATACAGATGAAAATAATGATCAATTAGAGGACGATAATTACAAAGAAGAGGAAATAATTCAGAGTTTATTTTCGGAATTTAGTCAATCTAATGATAATATTGATGAGTCTTCAAATGATCCTGAAAATTTAGAAAGTAATGATCTTGATAATGATTATTCTTCTCCACAAGATATTGATTATAGAGGCGAATTTAAGCCAGAGTTATCACAGCTTTTATCTCAAATGGAATATTCTGAAAATGAATTTGAAGACCTAGGAACAAATGAACCAATTACGCAAGAGCAACTTGAAGAAATGCTAAAAAATTCTCCAGAAATGGAGGAATTTGATCAAAATATGGAAGAATCAGATAACTCAAAATTATCTGACGTTATCGAAAATCTTATGAAAGAATTAAGTAATAGAGATATTGAAAACAATCAAAATGATTCAGGCACTTTACAACATGTTGATGAAGATGGAGGTCCATTAACTGCTACAGAAAATGGATCTTTTACTTATGATGAGTGGGATTTTAGAGCCAATGAATATAAAAATAATTGGTGCATGATTCACGAAAAGGTTATGGCTGATGGTGATTCAGAATTTTATAAAAAAACTCTGAATGATAATTCCCACCTTCTTTTTCAAATTAAAAAACAATTTGAACTTTTTATACCTGAAATGTATAGAAAGCAAAAAAGGCTAATTGATGGCGAAGAGCATGATTTAGACGCAGTACTAGAAGCTGTAATTGATTTGAAAACAGGAATAACCCCAGATGAAAAATTATATTGGAGGAGAAATAAGCATGAACGTTCTGTTGCTGTTGCTTTTTTATTGGACATGTCTGCATCAACAGCTGAAGCAATTGATGACACAAAAAAATCTTCTGATGAATGGGGTGCTCCTGACGATCCAGTTGAATATATGGCATGGCTAAGATCCAGAAGAACTGATGGTATTAGAAGGTCTTATAAAAGAATAGTTGATGTAGAAAAGGAAGGGATTTCACTTTTAGTTAATTCTTTGGAAACACTTGGAGACACCTACGGAATTTATGGCTTTTCAGGTTACGGAAGAGAAAATGTTGAATTCTATACAATTAAGGATTTAGATGAAAAATTTAATGAAATAATACCAAAAAGAATTGATAGAATTTCTCCACTTCATGCTACAAGAATGGGGCCAGCAATAAGACATACAATTACTAAACTTTCAGAAGCAGATACTAAATCTAAATTTTTATTTTTAATTTCAGATGGGCGACCGCAGGACAGAGGATATTCAAGAGAAGGTGTAGAAAAGGAATATGCTGTTCATGATACCAGGCAGTCATTAATAGAAGCGAAAAATAAAGGTATAATTCCTTTTTGTTTGACTGTAGATAAATCTGGTCATGATTACATGAAGACAATGATGGAAGATTTTTCATATGAAGTATTGACGGATATAAGTATGTTGCCAAAAAGACTTCCTCAGCTTTACAAAAATCTAACCACTTAGGTTATTTATATAAAACTTTTTCATCAAACAAAGTCAATATACTGTCAGCCCATTCTTTATTCACCTTAACTACATCTAAGGTTTCCATTATCATTGCATATCGACTATTTTCGCCTTCGACTTCATTACCTATTGTCATTGTTATTCCAGTAACCTCAGTGAAATCTTTTTCAGTTAATCGTTCAATTCTGACATAAATATATGGGTCGTTTACTGTTGTTCCAAAGACTTTATGCAAATTTTCATCTTGCACTATGTCTAAATAATGGGCGCCAACTATTTCAGGATTAGCTATTTTATCTATCTTTTCTAGCAATACATCTCCATTGGCTAATTCATTTCCTCTGCATGGTTCTGATACAGGAGGTATTTCACAAACACTCCATATACCAGTTTCTCTATTAGCGCCATATCCTCTAATTACCTCATTATTTTTAAATAATAATAACTCTGTTGGTTTGCCTCCCTCAACAATCCCAGAAATATACCAATCTGGATATGGTGGATCTTCAACTAAGCGGCTAAGAACTGAATCCCATAAAGCATCGACTACCACCAATTGCGGGTAACCTTCTATTTGAGCATAGTTTTTTTCTTCGTCTGGAGTTAAGTTCCCAATAAGTAATTTTATGTATGATCCATCATTTATAAACAATTTAATTTCTGTTTTTGGATCGTCAAGACCATATTTTAGAGGGTCATCAACTTGTTGACTAATAACTCTTTGAGTTTTAGGTCCACTCAGCAATTGAGTGATACCACCCCACCTATAAAGATCTGTTGGGATTCTATTTAGATTTTCAAAAAACCATCGATTTGAATCACTGTCAAAATACCAACTATTTTCTAAATTGTTAGTTTTTATATGAATTTTATTCATATCTTTTGGTGCAATTGTATAGAAAAAAGGAGGAGTTGGCTCAGATGATTTATTTTCAGGTTCAGTTATAAAAAAAGTAAATAACATTATAGATATTGAAGCTATAATTATGAATACAGATAAAAAACGAACATTCATATTTTATCTACGTCTCCACCATTTCCATGTTCCGTAAATTCCTATCAATGTAGGCATAAGTAACCACCCTGACCACCTAATAAAGTCTCTCTCATTTTTTGTTAAGAACATCTGTCTGTTGGAATCAGTTTTTGAGCGGATTGAAATTAGTTCAAAATCTTTTGCTAAATAATTTATAGTGTTAACAAATAAGTCTGAATTGTTTGCTGATTCTAAGTAGTTGTTGGTAAAGAAATCAGTATCACCAACTAATACTATACTTGAACTTGTATTATCATCTAAATAAGAATAAACACGATTTGGTAATTCACCTTTTATATCAACTATTACCGATAATGGTAATGGTCCAGGAATTTCTGAATTAACATCAAATTCTATTAACTCGGGGTCAAGTTCGGACCAGCTACTGATTGTTGAAGATGCTAAAATAGCTTGTTGTATGATAGGAATTTCATTTTCATTTAGCGGAATAGTTTGAGGATCAATAGACCATCCAAAATGCGTAGATCCAGGTAAGTATAGCACCTCAAAATCATCCGTTATTGGGTGAGGGGGCAATTGACTATTGCTGCTCTTGACCTGAACAAAAGTAGGGTTTGGGGCGACGAAACTTGCAACATCAACTACTTCACCATCTCCTACTGAAACTGCAAATCTAGATAAATATTGTTTGAAAGTTTCAGGTATCACATCTGGTTCTACAGAAAGTAAAATCCCACCACCACTTCTTGTATATTGCAAAAGTGCTTCTTTATCTATTGCTAGTAAATCTTGAGTAGGATTCGCAAAAACTATCGCTGCAGGCATATCTTCTGGATTCCCAAAATTCAGAACAGTTTGTAATTCTTGCAGAGTCCAATTATCAATCGCATAATTTTCTCTTAATAAGGATAATCCTGCTAAACCAATATTTTCTGGAGAAGTAATATCTGTTACATCTCTTTCGGAATGGCCTGTTATAAAAACTACTAATTTTTGCCTGATTTGATTTATTATAAGTATTGCTGTTACTAGATCTTGTTCAGTAAATACATCTGGGCTAACATTTGGGTTTCTTCCTTCAATAACTTCTGTCCTTAAACTCTCTGTACCTTGTACTGCTAATGCAGGGAATTGAGTTACACCAAGACTTATTGCATCATTTGGATTAAGTTCGGGATCTAGGACCTCGTAGTCTAGATCATATACACTTGATCTACGCTTAAATTCACTTAACATATCTTCAGTGTCACGCCATGCAGCCGCTCCCGCTGAAGTATCTCTTTCAAAAAAGGCTGTAATTTTAATTGGTTCTTTTATATTTTCTAAAGTATTAACAACTTGCTCTTCAAGAAGAAATTGCTTTGTAGCTGTGGTATCAATTCTCAACCAGCCTGCTGGATTAGGCTTATTAGAAGAGACGTATAGAGTGATGTTTAATATAATAGCTATAATTAGAACTAATATAAAAACTATCGCGGTGTTTAATCCATATCTTCCGCGTCTGCCAAATATAGCTTTTCTAACAGTTGCAAGTGAAATTAGTCCGTCAACAAAGAGAATTAATGCACCTATAACTGTAATTATCAATGCAGGTCTCTCGAGACCTCTAAGGAAAATCCATATTAAAATACCTAGTACAACAGTTGTTATTCCTATCAAGGCTAAAGATTGCCTTAATGATTTATTATCTTTAGTTAGAAATTTTAGTAAGGACTCTTTGTTTGATGTAGTCTCTGGTTTTGGTCGTAATTTATCGTTTTTTTCATCAGGCATAATATCTTTATCTCCACCTTCTTGATTCAAGTACCAAGGTAGTTAATACTAAAAATATTGCTGTTACAGATATATAATAAATTATGTCAGTCATTGAAATGATTCCTCTTGCAAAATCTGCAAAGTGTCCTCCTTCTGCTACACCTAAACTGTCTAAGTCAAAGACTGAGAATGATGCTCCTAACTGAAAACTATCTAAAACTTTTGCTGCAGTTCCTGTAATTCTGTCGCTTATAAAATCAATAATAGTTAATGCCGTAAGAATACCAGATCCGACAACTAGCCCAACAATTTGATTACTGCTAAGAGCTGATGAAAACAGCCCTACTGCTAAGGTAGCCGATGCATACAATAGAAGCCCAAGTAAACCTGACAAAATGGGACCTACATCTGGATCTCCATAAACAAAAAGTATTAAAATGAAGAAAAATGATAATAAAATCATTATAAATATCATAAAAAATGCTGCAATAAACTTCCCAATAATAACTTCAAATTCTCTTAGAGGTGATGTAAGTAGCAATTCTAGTGTTCCAAGTTTTTGTTCTTCAGCAATTAATCTCATTGTTATTGCAGGAGACATAAAAATCATAAAAAATACTGCTCCTGCTAAATAACCCCTAATGGAAGCCTCTGCAAAAGCATCAGAAACTGATGCAACAAAGAAAAAACCAGTAATTGCAAGAAAAGCAGCCGCAACAACATATGCCATGGGAGACGCAAAATATGTACGAATCTCCTTAAGGGCTATTATTGATATGAATTTCATTAATCTCCTAATTCTTCTTCTGTAGTCAATTCTAAAAATATTTCTTCTAAGGTCATTGGTAGTGGCGTTAGATTTGTAAGTCCCCAGCTATTTTCAATTATTGTTTTTGATATTATTTCCGATGCTTTAGAATTTGGTTTAGCATCAACAATATATGGTACGGAATTTTCTCTCTGAGATCTTTGTATTTTTGAAGCTCTTTGATCTGATCTTGCGTCGATTACAATAGGTATATTTCTCATTTTTGAGATAAAATTATTATTATCATCATTCGTAATGCTTAATTCTATCCTTTCAAATGTTTGAAGTTTGTCAGATAAAGATTCAGGCTTGTCATCGGCAACAATTCTACCATCATTAATTACTAAAACTCTCTTACATATAGCACTGACCTCAGGTAGAATATGAGAACTTAGTAACATAGTATGTTCTTGACCTAAATCACTTATAAGTTCTCTTGTCTCTACCACTTGAATAGGGTCTATACCGATTGTAGGTTCATCCATAATCAAAACCTCTGGGTCGTGTAGAATTGCTTGGGCTATGCCTGTTCTTTGTCGATATCCTTTAGAAAGTCTACCAACTAGTGTGTTTCTATAGTCTCCAAGTCTTACCATTTCAATAATTTTTGGGAGTCTTTCTTTTACCCATTTAGAACTCATACCTCTTATTTCACCCATGTATCTTAAGTAGTCTGTTACGGTCATATCTAAATAAAGTGGAACTGTTTCTGGAAGATATCCTATGTGTTTCCTAACTTCTAAGGAGTGTGATACTACATTATAGCCCCCAACTGTAACATCTCCATCAGAAGGCGGAGTAAAACCAGTTACAACACGCATAGTAGTTGTTTTGCCAGCACCATTTGGTCCGAGAAAACCAATAATTTCTCCTTTTAATACTTCAAAGGAGATATCTATTACAGCTGGATAAGGGCCGTAATTTTTGGACATGTGTTCAATTTTTATCAAAAATTCTAATCCTTTTATGATAAATGCAACTATATTTTATTATAATTAGTACATAAATATTGTAATAACAATGATCTATTCTATCAATCTCTGGATAGAATTTACTCCAATTTTAATTACAATAAGCAAAAAATTTTAATAATTATGATTGATTTTATAAAAGAAAATAACTATTTAGATCATGCGGCTACCACTTATGTAAGACCGGAAGTTCTGGAAAAAATGTTGCCATTTTTCTCAGAAAAATTTGGTAATCCCTCCAGTTTGTATGATATTGCTCAAGAATCTAAAAATGCTATTGAGGAAGCTAGGGAAATTTGTGCTAGTGTATTAAATTGTGATCCATCAGAGATTTATTTTACTAGTGGCGGATCCGAATCAAACAACATGGCAATAAAGGGAATAAGTTATGATAATACCGATTTTAATATTATTTCTTCATTAATAGAGCATCATGCAGTGATACACCCAATCGAACAACTTTCGAATATTGGTGTAGTTACGTCCTTTATAGAAGTTGATCAAAGAGGATTAATTAAATTAGAAAAGTTTAAAGAAAATATTAATAATTCAACAAAACTTGTTACTTTTATGTATGTAAATAATGAGACAGGTGTTATTCAAGATTTGAAAGAAATATCAAAAATTATAAATAAATATGAAAGTGATAATAACTGTGAAATTATTTTTCATACCGATGCTGTTCAAGCACCGGGTAAACTATCTTTAAATGTTGAAAATTTAGGTGTAGATCTTTTGAGTGTTTCTGGGCATAAAATTTATGCTCCAAAAGGGATTGGCTTGCTTTATAAAAGGAGTGGCATTGATATTCAACCATTAATTAGTGGAGGAGGGCAAGAAAATCAAATGAGATCTGGAACTGAAAATGTTCCATATATTGTTGCTTTAGCTGAGGCGCTTAGACTTTCTGAACTAGAAAGGATTGAAAACGAACAAAAAATGAAAAAATTATCTGATTTACTAATTTCAGAAATTAACACTCGTATTAAAAATTACAAATTAAATAGTTCAAGAGATATTTGTGTTCCAGGGATTATCAATCTCAGTTTTCCAGGTTTTGATGGTGAATCAATTATTTTAGGCCTTAATTTTAAGGGAATTTATGTCTCAAGTGGTAGTGCATGTAGCTCAGCATCTATTGAGCCTTCGCATGTATTGTCTGCTTTAGGTCTTACAGAAGAAGAATCATTAGCTAGTATTAGGATTTCACTTGGTAGGTATAACACAGAAAATCATATACATGAGTTTGTAAGCGCATTAGAGGGTGTTTTGACACAACTTTCTTCTTATAAAAAATAAAAAATTTATGTATTATAAATAGATGGTTAAAAGAGGAAAATATGGATAACTACACATTTAAAAATAGTATAACCGATAAAAATAAACTTTTATATAAAGACAAGGTTGCCAAATCAATTGAATATTTAAAAAATAATCTATACGAATACGGTCCGAGCCTTAAAAACGCTAACTTGAGTTATGTAGTTACAAAAATTGAAACACAATCTCCTAAGATATTAAGAATATATTTTGAGTTTAAAGATGAAAAAAATATAAATTCTAAATCAGGTTTAGAATATATAGACATTGATAATAACGATGTTATACAAGTTAGAAGAATTATTAATAAACCAAAAGAAAACTTCCCATGGCCAATATTCACTTTGGCAATTATTTCAATAATAATTGCAGCAATATTTGTTACTTATAGGGTTTATTGGATGGATACAGATGGAGATAACTTATATTTAGCTGGAAGATCTTTATGGGTAAAATCAGATGAACCTGTAACACAAGAATTTATTACATATATAGGAAATGATGTAAATGGAAATGAGCAATACTGGGCAATCTCACCAATCAATCAAGAGAGTAATCTACTTTTTGTAAAATTATCTCTTATAAATTATGGCTCTGGTACTGTTAAAATAGTTATTGATGAAAATGCTTCCACATTATATGATGAGAAATCTGTACAATATAAACCTATAAATCCTATTGAAAGAACTTATGCATCTGAAAAAAGCGATAAATATATGGTCAACGGATTTATTCCTTTGTGGGGACCTGTTCAACTAGATCCACAAGAACAAGTGACAGGTATGCTAATTTTTGAAATACCAGAATATTCCATTGCAGAGCAACTTAAATGGGATGCTGGGGACTTAATAATGTTTACATATTAAAAAAAACTTTGCTTGAAGAAGATAATAAAAATAAAATCAATAAAATTTCTCCCGGAAGAAAACAGTATTTAACTCTGAAAAAAAATAACCCAAATTCATTACTCTTAGTTAGGATGGGTGATTTTTATGAGGCATTTGAAGATGATGCGAAAAAATTATCAGAAATATTAGGTATAGCTCTTACCTCTAGAGACTCTGGAGGTGGAGTAAAAACTGATCTATCAGGTATTCCATATCATTCACTAGATAAACATTTATCAAAATTAGTTAATGCTGGTATTAAGGTTGCGATTGCCGAGCAAACCAGTGATCCAAAAAAAACTAAAGGTTTAGTCTCAAGGGAAGTTACGAAAATTATTACATCAGGAACAGTTACAGATCCAGAATTATTGGATAAATTTTCAAATAATTATTTATTATCTATATCTAAACTTAATGAGACTTATGGATTAGCCTATCTAGACATTTCTACTAGTGAATTTGAGGTTCTAGAGATTCGAAAAGAACAATTAAATTCTGAAATATCAAAAATTTCTCCTAGAGAAATAATAATTGAAGATTTAAGTTTGCAAAACGACTTTTTAGAAATGAAAAAAGATGATATCAGAATATCAATTGTTCAAAGACTAGACACAGAAAAAGCAAAACTTAATATATTGAGGCATTTTAAAAAAGATCTACTTTCTGATATTGGATTAGAAGGATTAACTGCGGGGATCAATGCTGTTGCAAATACTATTTCATACGTAGCAGACAATCAAATGGGCAATACTTCACAGATTACCGCCATAGAGGTGCAAAAAACTAATAATCATTTGCAATTAGATACTAAAGCGATTAATGATTTAGATCTTTTAGATAAATCTGATTCTAAAAAATCTTTATTTTCAATATTAAATTACACGAGTACATCTATTGGTGCTAGAAATTTAAAATCATGGATAATAAGACCTTTAATTAATCTTGAAAGTATCCTTAGCAGACAAAATATCATTGAGTTTTTTGTAGAAAAAAAGGATATCGTTTTTACCCTTGAAGTTTTATTAAAAAAAATACCAGACATAGAAAGACTTTCAAATAAGATTAGAGCTAAAACTGTTAATCCTCGTGATTTAATTTCTATAAAAAATGGGATAAAAATACTACCTGAAATATTGCAGATATTACGAGATAATGACATTGATTCTAACTTGAATATAGGTAGAATTACTAAACTTGACGATTTGGTAAATCTAATAGAAAATTCAATCGTAGAAGATCCTAGCATATTAGTGGGTGATGGAAAGGTAATTAGAGAAGGGTACAATAAAGAATTTGATGATATTAGAAATATATCCAATCATGCGAGAATATCAATTGCTAAACTTGAGTCTCATTATAAAGATAGAACAGGCATTAAAAACTTAAGAATTGGGTATAACAGAGTATTTGGGTATTTTATTGAGGTTTCTAACTCTAATAAAAAAAATGTACCAGAGGACTTTCAAGTTAGGCAAACACTAGCAAATTCTGAAAGATATATTACAACCGAAATTAAGGATTTGGAATCTAAAATACTAAATGCAAGAGATTTAATTTCAGATATTGAAAAAGATTTATACCTTAAGTTGTGCGAAGAGATATCATTCTACACAAAAATAATTATATCTAATGCAAAAACTGTTGGAAATTTAGATTCTATACTATCTTTGGCTAATGCCTCATTCAAAAATGGATGGTCAAAGCCTATAGTTAATGATGGGGTAAAAATTAGTTTTATAGAATCTAGCCATCCAATTATAGAGTCAAATATTGGTAGTAATATGTTTATTAAGAATGATATTATTTTGTCCAATGATGAAGATCAAATCTCCATAATAACTGGTCCAAATATGTCTGGGAAATCAACATATATAAGACAGGCTGCTCTTTTAGTGATTCTTTCTCAAATAGGTTGTTTTATACCTGCAAAAAATTCAACAGTAGGAATCATAGATAAAATTTTCACGCGTGCAGGATTATCTGATGATATTTCTGGTGGAAATTCTACTTTTATGATTGAGATGCTGGAAACAGCTTCAATCTTAAACCAATCAACTAATAGATCATTAGCAATACTAGATGAGATAGGAAGAGGTACTTCAACTTATGATGGTTTAGCAATTGCAACAGCAATAGTAGAATTTATACATAATACTCCTTCAGTTGCTTGCAAAACATTATTTGCAACACATTATCATGAAATGACGGAAATATCTTCCTACTTACCGAGGGTTAGCAATCTAAAAGTTCAGGTATCAGAGGATAAGGATGATGTAATTTTTCTACATAAAATTGTTAAGGGAGCAGCAAACAAATCATATGGAGTACATGTTGCAAAACTTGCTGGAATACCTGAAAATGTGATTATTAGAGCTAGTAAAATTCTTAAGTCTTTTGAGAATGAAAAAAATAAAAACGATAAAGAACATCAATTATCAATGGATATGTTAGATATAAATAAAAATCAAATATCAGATGAATTAATAGACCAAATAAAAAATATTGATGTTGAAAATATAACCCCTTTAGAAGCCATAAATAAGTTATACGATATAAAAAAGTATATCAATAGACAGGGAGAATAATACAATGAATCTAGGTTACTTTAATATGCCACTTCATCCTCCAGGATCAAATCACACTAAAACCTATGAAGATGATATTGATCAAATAGTCTTTCTTGACCAACTTGGTTTTGATGAGGCATGGATAGGAGAACATTTCACAGCAGAATGGGAAAATATACCAGCTCCTGATATTTTTATATCTTATCTTTTTGCCATAACTAAATCAATTAAGCTTGGTACTGGAGTTAATTGTTTGCCAAATCACAATCCTTTTGTCCTTGCACATAGGATAGCTCAAATTGATCATATGTCAAAGGGGAGATTCTTGTGGGGGATAGGATCTGGTGGATTTATTGGAGACTTGAAATTATTTAGGCATGATGTGCAAACAGGTACTAATAGAGAAATGACAAAAGAATCTCTGGATTTGATTTTTCAGATTTGGAATGATCCGAAACCAGGAGTATATGAGAGTAAATGGTGGGAACTAGAAATCCCAGAGGAAGATGAAGAGATAGGACTTAGAACTCATCTAAAACCTTTTCAAAAACCACATCCGCCAATAGGTGTGGCCGGGGTGTCTCCCAATTCAGAAACATTGAAAATTGCAGGAGCCAATGAATGGTTACCACTTAGTATAAATTTTGCTCATGTAAATATATTGAAAACTCATTGGGATTCAATTGAAAAAGGTGCCAAAAAAGCCAATAAAATCCCAAATAGATTAAATTGGAGAATTTCTAGAGAAATTATTGTTTCTGAATCAAGAAAAGAAGCAGAAAAAGAAATATTAAATGGAGTGATTTCAAGAGACTTTGAGGAATATTTCTTAAAGATGCTTCCTAAATATTCATCATTAGAAGTATTGAAAAACGATCCAAATATGCCCGATTCTGATGTAGATATTAAGTACTTGATGAATAATATATTCATATATGGTACCCCTTCAGATGTTCTTGAAAAGATTCAAGAATTAAACTATTCAGTTGGAGGGTTTGGAACTTTATTAGCTATGGGGCATGAATGGAATAATGAATCCTTCTGGAAAAATTCTATGACAATACTAAAAAAAGAAATATTACCCAAGGTAATTTAAATGAAAATATCAAACATAATAGTTGGAGAACTCTATACAAATTGTTATATTATTTCAAATAATTATGAATGTATAATTATTGATCCCGGAGCAGAGCCAGGTAAAATAATAGATTTTTTAGAATCAATGAAACTTACTCCTAAATTATTGATTTCTACTCATTATCATGCTGACCATGTTGGAGCTGTGAAAAATTTAATTGAAAAATATGATATTCAATTCGCTATAGGAAAAAATGACTTAAATTTTCTAGAAGCTCAACCTACTTGGCTTTCTAATCTTATAAGTACATATGAAAAGCCAACATCTCCTGATATTTTATTATTAGGAGGAGAAACAATAAATGTATTAGGTCTTGATATAAAAATTATATCTACTCCGGGTCATTCTCCAGGTAGTATTTCTATTTACATTGAAAATAGTATTTTTACTGGAGATATATTATTTAAAAATGGTATAGGTAGAGTTGACTTGCCTGGAGGAGATATCAATCAAGAGATCTCAAGCATTAAAGATATAATATTTAAACTCCCAAATGAAATTGATGTTTATCCAGGGCATGGCGAAAAAACTAAAATCATTTGTGAAAAAAACGATAATATACATCTAAAATAAATAACCGATTTTTATTTTATGAACTAAATGAATAATGGTCCAAAAATAAGTGAAACTATAGCCATCAACTTTAATAGTATGTTTATAGCAGGACCAGATGTATCCTTGAAAGGATCCCCAACAGTATCTCCTGTGACAGCTGCTGCGTGAGTATCTGATCCTTTTCCTCCATAATTACCTAATTCCACATATTTTTTTGCATTGTCCCATGCTCCACCAGCATTAGCCATAAAAATTGCAAGTAAAAAGCCTGCTACAATCGAGCCAGCTAGCATTCCTCCTAGAGCTTGTGCACCAAGTAATGTACCAATTATGATTGGGGCAATTATAGCGATGAGTCCAGGAATAATCATTGCTCTTAATGACCCTGCAGTGCTAATTGCAACAGCTCTTGCGGCATCAGGTTTTACACCCTTTTTACCTTCTTTTAAACCAGGTATTTCTCTGAATTGTCTACGTACTTCTTCTATCATTGAACCTGCTGCTGAACCAACTGCTTGCATTGTTAATCCTGAAAAAATAAAAGGTAGTAACCCGCCAATAATTGTTCCAATTAAAACTTCTGGGTCCATTAAGTCTAGGCTGTTTATATTTGTAGTAAATCCATAAGCTACAAGTAACGCCAGAGCAGTTAGAACAGCAGAGCCTATAGCAAAACCTTTGCCAGTTGCAGCCGTGGTATTACCCAAAGCATCAAGTGAATCTGTTCGTTTTCTAACTTCTGGATTTAAGTGAGCTTGCTCAGCTATTCCGCCAGCATTATCTGCTACAGGGCCATATGCATCAGTTGCAAGAGTTATACCAAGGGTAGAAAGCATTCCAACTGCTGCTAAACCTATTCCATATAAACCTGCTAACTCATTAGCAACATATATACCTACAACTATTGAAAGAGCTGGAATCACGGTGCTATACAATCCAACAGCTATACCGGCAATGATTGTAGAAGGATGTCCAGTCTCTGATTGCTTGGCAATCCACTTAACAGGGTTAAATTCAAAAGAACCAATTTTCAAGCCTTCATATGAAGTAAACCATTCTGTGGATGTCCCTATGACCTGCCCAACTACTAATCCTGTAACAACGACCCAAAACAAATCAAAGGAGAGCTCTGAAGAATTATTTATATAAAATCCTGTACCTATCAGAGATAAAGCTCCTGCACCAAAAATTCCGAATCTTAACGTCCATAGTAATTTGCCCATATCAGCATTATCGCCAGTTCGAATTAATCCCATTCCCAATACAGCCGAAATAATTCCTATACCAGCAATCATTAATGGTAGAACAGCCTTTGGGTCACTTAAGACATAAGGTTGACTTGATAATCCATTTGTAGTGACAACAAAAAAAGCTAATGATATTGTTGCAATGATGGAGCCAACAAAGGATTCAAATAAATCTGCTCCCATTCCCGCTACATCTCCAACATTGTCTCCTACATTATCAGCAATAACAGCTGGATTTCTTGGGTCATCTTCATCCAAACCTGCTTCAACTTTACCTACAAGATCTGCTCCAACGTCTGCAGCTTTTGTATAAATTCCACCACCTACTCTAGCAAATAAAGCGATTGACGATGCTCCAAATCCAAAACCTGCTATAGTATTAGGATTTTCGAAAATTACCCACAAAATACTTACACCTAAAATACCTATACCCACAACTGTAAGCCCCATAACTGCACCAGAACTAAATGCTACCTGCAGAGCTTTATTTAATCCAGTTTCGGCTGCTATTGCTGTTCTTGTATTGCCTCTTACTGCAATGTTCATTCCTATAAAACCAGCTAGAGCAGAGCCTATAGCTCCTGTGATATATGCTATAGCCGTCCATGGACCCTGAGAGGATATAGCGCCACCTGAATTTAATTGATCAATTTTACTATTTTCTAAAATATTATAATCAATGAATAAAGCTAATATGATAAAAATAAAAATAACGAATACGCTTAATATTGTGTATTCTTTCCTTAGAAATGCAGAGGAACCTTCTTTTATTAATTCGCCTATTTCATTAACTGTGGAGTTATCTACTTTTTGTCTTGTAACTTTTAGAGCAAGTATTGCAGCAATTATTAATCCAAAAATTCCCGCAAAAATTGGGAGGTATAAATTTTCCATGTAATCTCTGACTCCTAAAAAGGTAATTTAAATTTAAACTATTTTTAATTTTGTAACATTTATTAAATATTTGCAACATATTGAGTGTTGAAAAAAGAAAGATTGTGCCTTCATTTTTTAATTTGATCAAATTTATTTACAAATTTAATACATGTATCCATTATGTTGTCACTTTTTGTTATAGCGCTTGCTATGCATAAAGAATCTGCTCCAGCCTCTATTAATTCATCGCAATTTTCTAAATTTATTCCTCCTATTGCTACAATGCTTCTTTCAGTGTATTCTCTAACTTTTCTTAAAGTTTCTATGCCTGCTGGCCTAGTATCATTTTTCGTACTTGTTTCGAACATGCTTCCAACTGCTATATAATCTGATCCATGATTTACTGAATCTTTTACTTCATTAAGAGTAGCATTTGATGAACCTATTAATTGTTCAGAATTTAAAATTTTTCTTGCCTTGATTATACTCATATCTTTTTGTCCTATATGTACTCCGTCTGTGTTTATATTTTTTGCGATATTAACATAATCATTTAAAATGAAAACTTTATTATAAGATTCGATTATTTTTTGAATTTCATATGCTGACCTAGAAATTTCTTCACATGTTGAAATTTTGTCTCTAAGTTGTATGATATTTGCGCCAGCATCTAAAACTTGCTTAACTACATATATGATGTCTCTTCCCAGAGTGTGTTCGGGGTCAACAATTACGTAAATACCAGATATTTGATTATTTTGTGACATATAAATATGATTTTTATTTTCTATAATTATACATCCACTAATATTCATAAAAAATATTTAAATAAAGAATATTATTAAAAAATTAGATGAAAAATATCTATAAAATTAGCAAAAAAACAAAATGGTAATTTTGCATAACAATCAATTATCTAAAACTCCCCAATGTTACAGATTCTCATTCATAGCCTTTTTAATCATTAACTTTTGCAAAAGTTTTTCTATGGATTTTACAAGGGCCAATTTTTTTCAGTGCTAATAAGTGGTTTTTTGTACCATATCCTTTATTTGAGATGAAATCATAATCACTATATTCTTCATGAAGCTTAATCATTAAATTGTCTCTTGATACTTTTGCTAAAATTGACGCACTTGCAACTGATTCACTTTTTTCATCAGCTTTTGGAATACTTGTTTGGGCAATATTTAATTTTTCTAATTTTAATGCGTCTATTATTAGGTGGTCAGGCTTTATAGATAAATTATTAACTGCCCTAATCATAGCTTGCTTAACAGAATAAACAATTCCATACACATCTATTTCTTCAGCTGAGCTTGAACCGATCGCGTAATCTATGCACCAATTTCTTAACCATTCAAAAGATTCCATTCTTTTTTTTGCTGATAATTTTTTACTATCATTGACAAATTCTTTTTTTATAGTTGGTACTGCACTTGGTAATATTGCGGCACAAGCAATTACAGGTCCTGCTAATGTTCCTCTTCCCACCTCATCAACACCAGCAATTTTTTTAAAATTTTTGGCTAGTAATTTTTTTTCGATAGAAAAGTTTGGTAAATTAACCTTTTTTTTCATCTTAATAGAGTATTTGTAAATATCGGTTCTTCTATAGAATCAGTTTCAAGGGAGTATTCAATTATACCGCCTCCAATCACTTCATAATGATCATAAAAAACCACCGCTTGACCAGGTGTAATCGCTCTAACAGGTTTGTCAAAATTAATGATTGCTTCATTTTCTCCACATGGTATTACTTCTGCAGGGGAATCAGCACCGTTATATCTTATTCTTACACTTGCTTTTATTGCTTGAATAGGTGGGGTTTCAGATATCCAATTAACTTTGTTGCAAAATAGCCTTTTTTTCATAAGCTCTTCAGCATGACCTACAGTTACTTCGTTTGTTTTTGAGTTGATTTTTGTTACGTAAACAGGCCTATTAGAAATATTTTCAATGGGCAAGCCTTTTCTTTGGCCAATTGTGAATGAGTGTATACCACTATGTTTTCCTATTACTTTACCGTTGTTTATTATTGATCCACTTATATTTTTAGTTATTTTAGGTTCAACAAATTTTTTATAATCTCCACTGGGTATAAAACAAATATCTTGAGAATCGGGTTTGTCAGCTACAGAAAGATTGAGTTTTTTCGCTATTTCTCTGATTTCATCTTTAGAGTATTTTCCAACAGGTAAGAGCAATCTTTCCATTTTTTCTTGATTTAAATTAAATAGCACATATGACTGATCTTTAGATATATCTTTAGCTTTTACTAATTTTTTTTCATTTTTCGAATTTATAATTTGAGCATAATGACCAGTCGCTAAATAATCAGCATCCATTAGCTCGGATCTTTTAAGTAAAAAGTCAAATTTCAATCTATCATTACAGGCTAGGCATGGATGAGGTGTTCTACCTTTTTCATACTCACTTACAAAATAATTAATTACGTGTTGCTCAAATTCTTTTTCAAAATTTAGAAAATAATGCTTAGCGTTAATTTGCCTGCATACTTTTCTAGCATCCTCGACATCTTCTATAGAACAGCACGACTTATTTAATTTCGCAAATGACTCATTTTTGGCTGCAAAAAGTCGCATTGTAACACCAACAACCTCATATCCATCTTCAGCTAACAATCCAGCTGCTACAGATGAATCAACTCCGCCGCTCATGGCAACGACGACTCTTTTTTTCTTTTTATATGATGACATAATGTCTATAAGATATTAATTATATATATTAATTTATACAATATTTTGTATTTATATTTATAATTATATTAATAATATGATAGAAAAAGATATAAAAAAACAATATGAAAACATCGCGAAGTTAGCTGTTGAGGTTGCATCAGAAAGGCTTGGTTCAGATATAGTTTTGTTAGATACGAGTGAGGTGAGTTCTTTTTCTGATTATTTTGTTATTATTTCAGCAGAAACTGATAGGCATATTGACTCTATAGCAACTGACATAACAAGAGCAATTAGAGATGAAAAAATACATATAAGCCACAAAGAAGGATCAGGAAGTGGAGGATGGATGTTATTAGAATTTTCAGGCCTAGTAGTTCACATATTCAAGAAAAATATAAGAGAATATTACGACCTTGAAGGTTTATGGAATAGGGCAAAAGAAATATTAAGATTACAATAATTATTCAGTTACCCAAGCATCATTAGATTTTGAATATTGACATAATTCATTTTTGTCAAAAAATAAATCTACTTCTCTTTTGGCATCGTCGTCATTAGCTGACCCGTGAATAATATTTCGACCTAAGTCTATTGCAAAATCTCCTCTTATTGTTCCAGGTGGTGAATCTACTGGGTTAGTTGCTCCCATAGTTTTTCTTGTTATTGAAATCGCGTTATTTCCTTCTAAGACCAACGCAACAACAGGAGATGAAGTTATAAATTTAACCAGTCCTGAAAAAAAAGGCTTATCTTTATGTTCAGCGTAATGTTTACCTGCAAGTTCCTCACTTATTTGAATAAACTTAATTCCTATGATTTTCAATCCTGTTTTTTCTAGTCTTCCTATTACATCTCCTATTAGGCCTCTCTGGACTCCATCTGGCTTAACTAGAATAAGTGTTTTTTCATTGGGCATTTTATAATCCTTTTTTTCGTTTTGGCGAACTTATGGTTGGTTCTCTTGAATAAATAGGTTTTATTTCATTATATTCTTTATAACTTCCGTCTATAAACATATTTTTAGCTAAATTATTGAATGTTTTTGGGTCTCTCACTATTTTTTCTAATAATATTGATTTTTTTGGTAGATCTACAATGTTTTTTTCATTGAAGTATTCTCCGCAAAACATATCATTTGCGCCTGAATTTTCTAAGATTTGTTGAATAGTTGTTATTCCACTAGTAATTTCGTTTATACTATATTTTTTCCAGCTAACTTCGTTACGGCCTGCAGAAATTATAGAAGTTATATTAGTATTATTATTAATTTTTTTACGAAAAGGTTCTAATTGTATATCGTGAGTTGGAACTCCAATTATAGGTAGGTTATTTGGGGTGGCTAATCCCAATGCCGTACTAATTCCCACCCTTACAGAACTAAATCCTCCTGGCCCCAAAGCTACAGCTAAGTGAGTTATATCTGAAGCATCTGCTTGGATTTTACTCAGTAAAGTTCTTAAGTTTCTTGTTAGTTCAACTCCATGATTATATTGAGATTGCCAGTTGTAAAAATAAGACTGCTCAAGGTTCGTTATTCCAATACTTGCATATTTAGTTGAAGTATCTATACTAACTAAAATCATTATTTATTAAATTCCTTGTTTATTTCATCTATTCCCATATCTTTGTAATTGTAGATAATTATTTTTCTATAATTATCATTATCACAATGACTAAGATACATTTCAATTGATGGGGATGGTAGAATACTTTTTGCTATTTCAGGCCATTCTATTATTACTATTCCATCTTCTGATTTTTCATCAATATTAAGATCAATTGCTTCGTGCTCATTTTTTATACGATATAAATCACAATGATAAATTTTTATTTTACTTGCATACTCGTGAATAAGAACAAAGGTAGGGCTTTTTGTTGTTTGAGGTGATTCTAATCCTTCTGATATTCCTTCTACTAACTTAGTTTTTCCAGCTCCCAAATCACCATTAAGAAATACTATATCTCCTACTTCTAGATAATTTGAAACTAATTTACCTAATAATTTCGTATCTAATTCAGATTTAGAGGTTATTTCAATTTTATCCATTAATTTAAATGATCCCACCCATGATGATTTATTTTATATATATTTTTATTTTCATCTAAAATTGTAATTTTTGGTTCGGAACTTTTCTGAACTATTTCTCCAATAATCTTCCCTTTTTGGTTGAATTGTTTATTAAAAGAAGAAATTTTATCTATATTGCCTATAATTATGAGTTCGTAATCTTCACCCCCGTGTAGTGAAAATTGTATTTGTTTCTCAGGAGTGAAGATAGATAAATTTTGATCTATTGGTACTTGATCTAGAAATATTTTAATATCTACATTACTTTCAATTGATATTTTACCTAAATCTGTATATAAACCATCACTAATATCCATTGCACATGAAATTTTTTCATTAATAATGCTTTGAGAAATATCTAATCTAGGATATGGCCTAAAATGTTTATTGATTAGGCTTTTTGAGTATGTATCTTTTATTTTTTCACCTTTCAAAAGTAAATCTAATCCTCCAGCAGAACCTCCTAATTCTCCTGTAACATATACAACGTCACCTGGCTGTGCGGTATTTCTTGATAAGAAGCTTTTCCCCTTTATATGTCCAATAATTGCAATACTAATAAAAATATTTTTAGAGCCTACAATATCTCCTCCTATTACCTCGCAATCAAAAGTGCTTAGGGCTTCATTTATACCTTTGCTGAATTCTAAATATTTGTCTTTTGGGAATTTTTTTGATATTCCTATAGTGACTAAAGCATAATCTGGAACAGCACCCATTGCTGCTATATCGCTTAGATTTGATATTGCGCATTTCCAACCTATATCAATCCACTCAGAATTATTTGAATGGAAATGAACGCCGTCAACCATAGAGTCAGTAGCAAAAACGCTTGTTTCGGAAAAATTTGAAAACACTGCAGCATCATCACCAATATTTCTAAGTATATTTTTTTGTTTGCTAGTAACTTTATCTTTGCTTAAGGTTTGTATAAGAGAGATAAAGCTTTGTTCATTTGTAATATTTAGTTTTTTAGTCATTATTAAATTATAAATGCTAACTTTTTTTTAAACTAATCAAATACAATTAAATTCTAGTAAGAGAGGGGTAAAAACATGCCAATAGTAAACATATCGTTATATTCTGGTAGGACTACAGAACAAAAATCAAAAATTGCTAAAGCAGTAACAAAGGCAATTTCTGAATCAGCAGGTGTTAATGATTCAGACACAATAGTTTTATTTCATGATATTGAAAAAACAAATTGGGCTAATGCTGGTAATCTTGTTTCAGAGGAATAAAATTATAATATAATAATTTTTATGGAGCGCTAGCTCAACTGGCAGAGCAATTGACTCTTAATCAATAGGTTCCGGGTTCGAGTCCCGGGCGCTTCACCAATCTCAATCTGAACTTAGAGAAATCTCCTCACTTTTCATATCAATTTCTTTGTAGGGCGCATTAAAGGG
>Ga0310343_10000311_pt1 | contig 23059 bp, 15 predicted proteins | sample HC15DNA2025_MG_FD_203519 | JGI IMG/M metagenome (GOLD analysis project Ga0310343, IMG submission 203519) | Marine microbial communities from station ALOHA, North Pacific Subtropical Gyre - HC15-DNA-20-25_MG | ecosystem: Environmental > Aquatic > Marine > Oceanic | place: Pacific Ocean: North...
CGGATAATTGGAGTCCAAAACGAAGAGAAAATGTCAATAAAGGGGAACATATTTTAGCGGTTAGGACCGCTTTCCCTCAAGCAGTCGAAACAGGTTTTTTCCGATTTGGCTAATCTCGCAAATGCAATAGTTGGAACACCTAATCGCCTTCGCCCAATTGGCGGTGCATAAGCTCATCATGACGTGAGGGCTCAGCACTGACGGACTCTCTTCCTGCATTCAACATGAAATTGTGGAAACCCATCCGACACCATCTAGAAAACATTTCTTGGCTCTTGCGTTTACCTTTTTCTCAAGCGAGTTTGAGAATTGTCTATTGAAAGAACCCATGGGTTTGCGATTATCGTCTCACGTGAAGATTGAACGTATCGAAACTTTCCTTTTGGATGCCTCTATTGATGAGCCGTTCGCGTGGTCACAGGGTGAGGCAAAGGCTCGCGAAGCACTCATTTGCAAAATCACTACAGACGATGGCATCATTGGATGGGGCGAGGGAGGCACGTCCCCATCGCAAACCGTAATTCACGATCTGTTCGCTCCCAAGCTCTTGGGGCATGAACCCGGCCATAAAAACCGACTCTGGAACGATCTTTTTCATAGCATCTACAATGATAGTTTAATAGGTGGCTTCGGGGGAGGAGCGATCAGTGCCGTTGATATCGCTCTTTGGGACATCGCAGGAAAAGCTGCTGGAAGAAGCGTTTCCGAGCTGCTAGGAGGGAAAATTCGAGAAAAGGTCGCGGTTTACGCCACTGGGCTCTACTATCAGGAAGATCCCGGATACGAGAAGCTGATCGCCGAGGCAGAGTTGTATGCGAATGCTGGATATTTGGGAATGAAAACTAAGGTTGGTGGGCTCTCGTTGAAAGCAGACGTCGACCGCGTCTCTGCGATTCGCGAGGTGATAGGCGATGACCTGTTTCTTATGGTGGATGCTAACAAGGCTTACAGTCCTGCCATTGCTATCGATATGGGGCATCGACTGGCGGACCTGGACATCCGATGGTTCGAAGAGCCAGTTATGGCCAACGATGTGGATGGATATCTTCAAGTTAAAGAGCGGCAACCCTTGACGGTGGCTGGGGGTGAGGTGTGGTATAATCGTTTCGACGCCCGGGACTTCTTGGCTCGCAGAGCTTTGGATATAGCCCAACCGGACGTTAGATTCATTGGCGGGATTACAGAGTTTCGAAACGTCGCGGCCCACGCCAATGCTATGGGGATCTTGGTGAATCCTCACGTTTGGGGCTCCTCAATAATGATTTCAGCGAGTATCAGTTTGGCGGCTACGTTTCCCCCTTGTCCCTATGTTCGATCGCCAAGGCCATACGAGCAAGAGCCGGTAATGGAATTCGATCAGACGCCAAATCCGATCCGCAATGATCTGGCATCAATTTGCTTTGAGCAGGAAAACGGCTATGTGGATATCCCAGGTGGCCCTGGCTTGGGGATTGAGATCGATGAAAACACACTTGAAAAGCTTTGTATCCGGAAGCTCGAGTCGAATTAGAATCGAAAGCATAACTTGGTTATTGGTTCCCTCGATGAAAACGTAGCCGGCGATCTCGTTCCTTCGCTAATGCTTCGGCGGTACTAGACTAGTGCCAATTATTAGTAGAACAGGAATCCTGCATGTTCTACTATTTACTTTCGAGACGCTAATCGATTTGCGGGTTTTGCTGCGGCGTTCTTCGGGCTCCATACAGGCGGTTTATCATGAGTGGCATTGATATCGCGGCAATTCGTTTGCGGTAGATTCATTTGGGTTTGCCCGAGACCGCGATTTTGGTCATATAAGGTGATGCTCCGGTAGTCTTCAATCACGCGGAGCAGGTGTATCCACTACCGAAGAACCATTTTGCCCTATGAGAACGATTCGACTTAATGGCGAAGAGCATCGCCTGGACGCCCCGGATGATATGCCCCTGTTATGGGCAATACGCGATATCCTGGGATTTACTGGAACTAAATTTGGCTGTGGCATGGGTCTGTGCGGAGCCTGCACGATGCATATGGATGGGCAGCCGATCCGATCCTGCGTAACCCCGATCAGCGCTACTGAAGGACGAGAGATCACGACGATCGAAGCGATCTCCAAGGATTCCGTGGGCGAAAAGGTGCAGCAAGCCTGGGTCAAGGTGGGCGTTCCGCAGTGCGGATATTGCCAGTGTGGTCAGGTGATGAGCGCCACGGCCTTGCTCAGCCGCAAAAGCTCTCCGAAGGATTCGGAGATCGACGAAGCTATGAGTGGAAACATTTGTCGTTGCGGGACATACAGCCGTATCCGCAAGGCGATTCATACGGCCTCAGCTGATTTGAAGGGAGGCACGTAATGGAAAAGTCTTTCGCGAATCTCACGATAACGAATCACGGCATAGATCGTCGTGGATTTTTAAAAGGAGTCGGAGCCACGGGCGCGCTCCTACTCACTGCCAATTGGTCATGGTCGCAAGAACAACAGAAAAAGTATGGCGGGGAAGGTATGCCCGGCGGGACTAAAAACGACCCAAAGCTATTTATCGCGATTAGTCAGGATGGCACCGTTTACATCACCTGCGCACGCTCAGAGATGGGCCAAGGGATACGGACTAGTTTAGCCTTAGTGGTTGCTGACGAAATGGAGGCGGATTGGGAAAAATGCCGAGTTGTTCAGGCTGAAGGCGATGAAGAGAGGTATGGGAATCAGAATACGGATGGTTCCCGCAGCATGCGACATTGGTACGAGCCGATGCGGCAATGTGGGGCGGTGGCACGAGCTATGTTGGAACAAGCGGCATCTCGTGGCTGGGGTGTTGACCACGAAGATGTTAGGGCAACGAAGCATAGCGTTGTATTTCCGAGAGGCCGGAGGAGGGCCGGTTTTGGCGAGCTGGCTGAAGCGGTGGCTAGGCTGCCTGTCCCGATGGGTTCCGCCATTAGATTGAAGCGTTCCAACGAGTTTCGTTACATAGGTAAGGAGCAAACGCTCAGTGCCGATGGGGAAGACATCGTTTCAGGAAAGGCTACTTATGGAGCTGACCTTCGTTCCGTTGGGATGGTCTACGCAGTTGTCTCGCGCCCACCTGTATTCGGTAGCAAGGCGACCTCTTACGATGCCGATGCGGCCATGAATGTTAAGGGAGTTATCAAAGTCATGGAGATCGAAGGGACCGTGGTTCCCTCCGAATTCAAGCCTCTCGGCGGAATCGCGGTTGTCGCGGAAAACACATGGGCGGCCATGAAAGGCCGGGAAGCCTTGAAGGTAGAGTGGAGCGATAGCCCCAACGACCAATATGAGTCCCAGCATTACCGTCGCCAAATGGAAGAGGTTGCGAAGAAACGTGGGAAAGAAATCCGGGCTCATGGCGATTTGGAAGACGCCTTCGCCAAGGCTAAAAAGAAACACGCGGCCACTTATTATCTGCCTCATGTTGCCCATGCCCCGATGGAGCCACCGGCAGCGACGGCCTTGTTGAAAGACGATTTCCTAGAGGTTTGGGCGCCCACGCAGGCGCCGCAGGCGGCCCGAACTCATGCCGCGGAACGGGCGGGCCTCCCTCTAGAGAAAACCCGGGTTAACGTGACGCTTCTTGGAGGTGGATTCGGCAGAAAGTCGAAGGCGGACTTCATCAACGAAGCCGTGGAAGTGGCTAAGGCTTTTCCGGGGAAAGCTGCCCGTGTTCAATGGACTCGCGAGGATGATCTACGTCATGACTATTTGCATACGGTTTCCATTGAGCATCTCGAAGCTAGTCTTAGCTCTAGGGGGAAGGTGACAGGATGGTTGCATAGATCGGTTGCTCCGACCATTATGTCGATTTTCGCACCCGATCAAAGGAACCAAGCAGCCTTTGAATCAAACATGGGGCATGGCAATGTTCCATTTGCCATTCCAAACCTGCGTATAGAGAATCCAGGGATAGACGCCCATACCCGGATTGGCTGGTTCCGGTCGGTCTCCAATATTCCTCATGGATTCGCTGCCCAGAGTTTTGTTTCGGAGCTGGCTGCAGAGGCGGGCAAGGATCATCTGAGGTTCTACTTGGACTTGCTTGGCGAGGACCGAGAAATCGATCCTCGATCAATGAACGACGGCTGGAATCATGGCGAAAATCCTGAAACTTATCCTGTAGACACGGGCCGTTTACGCAAGGTCATTGAAACCGCGGCGAAAGAGGCCGGCTGGGGCAAACGAATGCGGAAGCGCAGAGGTCTCGGCTTAGCTGCCCATTACAGCTTCGTATCTTATGTTGCCACTGTTCTGGATGTGGAAGTCAAGAAAGGTGGGGAACTCGTGATTCACAAGGCCACTATGGCCATTGATTGTGGACCGCAGATAAATCCCGATCGTATCCGCTCTCAAATGGAAGGCTCTTGTATTATGGGTATCGGGTTGGCCACTACGGGAGAGATTAGCTTTGATAAGGGAGCTCCCAAGCAAAGCAATTTTCACGACTACCAAGTACCTCGCATTCCTCAGGCTCCAAAAGAGATTGCCGTGCATCTAGTCGATCCTGGCAAAGAGGTAGAGCTTGGAGGTGTGGGTGAGCCAGGAGTGCCTCCTGTCGCTCCCGCCCTATGCAATGCGATTCACGCAGCAACGGGAAAACGCATCCGTAGTTTGCCGATTGGAGAACAACTGACCTAAACCAGTAAATCAAAGATTTAGAAATCTCTCAGTAGGTCCGTCAAAACTTACCAACTCATTTCGGTAAGTTCACCTAAATGAATAGATAGTTCTAGCCAACAGCCCGATCGGTTTAGAGTCTTTGTTAAGTGAGCACAATGACTCAAACATGGATACTCAGATACACCTGCCTTCTACAGATCGCCTTTATGGGGACCCTCTTTGTATTCGAGGCGGTGCGGATGAAGGATTTGGGTGTGGGCGAGTCTACCATTGGACTCATTCTAGGATCGAGTAGCGGTCTATTGATTGTCGCTTCCATATACTGGGGGCGGTTCGCGGATCGAAAAGGGTTCCATAAGGAGGTCGTTCTTTGGGGGACCATTGGCTACTTCATTTTGGTATTCTTTTTTGCTTACTGCCAAACCGCTTGGCAGTTCTTCATCTACGCAATAGCCCGGTCTATTCTGATGCCCATGATTGCCGGAATTATGCCGGCAATCGCCGTCAAGGCCCACGGGACGGAGCAACAGGGAAGTAAGTTTGGAATCTATCGAGCCTTCGGTTCGCTAGGATTCATTTTAGGGACGATGATCCTACCATTGATTTTCAATGACATCGCTCTCACAGCTCAGGTTTCTTCGGTCTTCATGGTTATTTCGCTGTTTCTTTTGAGGCGATTGCCTAAGCCGGAGGTCCTAACCGTCGAGGCGGTTCCGCTGCATTTAAGGACTTTGAACCCTTTGATCAGATGGTATTTTTTCGCTATGTTCTTCATCTCCCTGGCGGATCCGGCCGTGCACGGATTCTTCACTGCCTACGCCCGGGATCTTGGCGGCAGTACGCGACTGCTGGGAATCTTGTCGGGATCGTTTGGAATTATAGCATTCTTTTTCTTGCCGGCGATGGGGATGGCTATTGATCGCTATCGGCCCACATTGATTTTGACTATTGCTCTTTTCTGCCAGCCAGTTCGGGCCTTTCTCCCTTCGCTGATCGACGATCCCAATTTCCTTTGGATACCTATCCTCCTGCATGGAATTTGCTGGGGTGGCATCGAAGTGGTGGCAATTGTGTATCTGTCCCGACTAGTAAAGGAAGATCAGAAAGCCTCAGTACTGTCCTACTACATGGCCGTTCGCATGCTTGGAAATTTGGTGGGGGCCAGCATTTGCGGCTATGTGGCCGAGAATTTTGGATACGTAATGATGTTTCAGGTGATCTCCAGCATGGCCCTGGTAGGCGCGGTCATCTATATGTGGAGCACGTTTTTCGGGAAGCGGGAGTGATAGAGATTATAAAAGGTATCACAGGCATCTCGCCTGTGATACCCTCTCTAAAGAAACTTGGAACCGTATTTGCATAAGCTCTTCTCCTTATCCGGCCCTGATGCGCGATCACCGATCGCGTCTACAGATGCCTGCCATAATTGATGTTTGTCTTCGATTGTTTTAAGGCTAATATCAACGATTATGTTTTCCATTATGGGCTTACCCCGAATGTTGTGTATGCTGTGGCTTTTTTTTTCTTTGGCAAACGTTCAGAGCCAGCAAGCCGAAGAGATTTCCTATTTAAGCGCGGCTGATGATACTATGCAGCCGGCTCGGTTTTATGATCCGGGATCCGAATCGCCAGCTCCCATGGTGGTGGCCTTGCATTCCTGGTCGGGCGACTATACGCAGCAGACGCATTTAGAAATAGAAGAGTGGTGTGTCGAGAATGGGTGGGCCTTTATGCATCCTAACTTTCGAGGCCGTAATCGTCGCCCGGAAGCGACTGGTTCGGAGCTAGCGGTTGAGGATATTGTCAACGCTGTTGATTATGCCAAGAGGACTACTCGGATTGATGAAAATCGTATCTATCTAGTGGGCACTTCAGGTGGCGGCTATTCCTGCCTTCTCATGGCCGGTCGCCAACCAAGATTGTGGGCTGGTGTTTCCGCTTGGGTGCCGATTTACGACTTGGAAGCGTGGTACTATGAAACGAAAGAGCGCGAATTGCGCTATACAGGCGAAATCGTCGCTTCTTGTGGTGGAGCGCCAGGCGATAGTCGCCAAGTGGATGCTGAGTACCGGAAACGATCACCCAAGACTTATATGAGAAAAGCCCGGGGGGTGAACTTGCATATCAATGCTGGTGTCAGAGATGGCTACGAAGGCAGTGTGCCAATTAGCCATTCGCTCTTGGCTTTCAATGCAGTCGCCAAGCGGAAAGATCGTCTGAGCGAATCGGAAATCGGTTATTTCGTGGATAAAGCAGAGGTCCCGGAAGCGTTGGTTAGAGAAATTGTGGATGCCAGTTATGGGGACAAGCAGCCGCTATTTAGAAGAACTTCCGGATTGGCGACATTGACGATATTCGATGGCGGCCATGAACTCATCGCCCCTGCCGCTATCGCCTGGATTGAGGCGATGGATCCAAAAAATTGAGTTGCTGCTGTCTTAGATTTGTTTCCGACGATCTTATCGTTTGCGTTCCTAGGCTAGACGATTATACCCCATAAAAATGGCATTTACACTATCTATTGGATCATCAGCTCCGGACTTTGATCTGCCGGCTACAGACGGAAATCGCTATACCCTTGGCGACTTCGCTGAAGCGGAATTCCTGGTCGTTTTCTTCACCTGCAATCACTGCCCTTATGTGACGGGGTCGGATGAGGTGACCCGACAGACGGCGGAGACGTTTAGGGACCGTGGAGTCGCTTTTGCCGGAATCAATTCCAATAGCAAGAACACGTATCCGGATGACGACTTTCCCCATATGGTTTCTCGAATGGAGGAGCATGAGTTTCCATGGACCTATCTGTATGATGAATCTCAGGACGTTGCTCGAGCCTATGGCGCCCTGCGCACCCCGCACTTCTATGTGTTTGATGCGGAAAGAAAACTGATCTACACCGGTCGGGCTGTGGATTCACCGCGAGACAGTTCTCGAATTACCGTCAACGATCTGGATCGAGTTTTGGAAGTAGCTACCACAGGCCAAGCCATCAGTGTGCCAATGACGAATCCAATCGGTTGTAATGTTAAGTGGGAAGGCAAAGATGCTCACTGGATGCCGGGGGATGCGTGCGATCTGGTGTAGCTGAAGATCTAACTCTTTAGTTTTCTCTTCCGTAAGGAATTAGGTTCATATTTAAACAGTGCCTTGCTGGCAAATCCCGTTTACGGGACAAGGATCGCGCTGGTGCGGGAGTTGGAATGATAGGTTTAGGGTCTTCTTTTGGGTTTAAAATTTTACATTCTTTGTCGAGATAAGACGATTATTCAGGATCGTTTGTTGCCTCTTCGGTCTTCTCTTCGCTACGCTGAGAAGATAGATTTGAGTTGATTCGCTCCATTGGAGACCTTGCTCCCGCAAATGCGGGATCCTTGTCCGAGCCCGTACAACGGGACAGGATTTGCCCGAAAGGCATCACTAAACTAAATCTTTATTGCTTACAGATTACTCACTTGGGGCTATATAAGCTCTTCGGACTGTTCTATCAGATTTCCAGAGAAACTCGAATTCCCTGTTGCTAATGTCCAACTGAATTGAAAATATCAGGAAGTGAATTATCCCTATTTTAAGGCGTATTTACTGGTTCTCGTCGTCGGACTGATGATTTTTTCGAATCCGGCCAAAGCCGGTAGTCGCCCGAATATTCTATTTTGCATCATGGACGATGCGTCCTACATGCATATGAGCGCTTACGGATGCGAGTGGATGGACACTCCAGGATTCGACCGCTTGGCAGAGAAGGGGATTCTGTTTCAGAACGCTTATACGCCGAATGCCAAGTGTGCTCCTTCGCGATCGAGCATATTGACGGGGCGCAATTCCTGGCAGCTGGAAGAAGCGGCCAACCACATAGTCAATTTTCCCGCCAAGTTCAAAACCTTCCCGGAGGCTCTCCGGGAGAGTGGCTACCAAATAGGGCGGACGGGCAAAGGATGGGGGCCCGGCGAACCCGGCCAGATTGATGGAAAACCACGGGTGCTGATCGCCAAAGAGATTGCTTCGGCCAAGTTGCCTGAAAAGCCAACTAGGGCTATTTCCAACAAGGACTACGCAGGGAATTTCGAACTCTTTCTGGACAAGTCAGATTTGGATAAGCCCTGGTTCTTCTGGTACGGTTCGCATGAGCCGCATCGACGCTATGAATACGGATCGGGCCAAAATCTGGGTGGTAAGAGCATCGACGATATCAACGAGGTTCCGGGATTCTGGCCGGACAGTGAAGTCGTTCGCAACGACATGCTCGATTATGGCTTGGAAATCGAGCACGCGGATAGCCATCTCTTGAGAATGATCGAAATGCTGGAGGACCGAGGGGAGTTGGAGAATACTTTGATACTAATGACATCCGACAACGGTATGCCTTTTCCTAGGGGCAAAGCCCAAGAGTACGAGTACTCGAACCACATGCCCTTGGCGATGATGTGGCCTGCGGGGATCCGCAATCCGGGCCGGGTAGTGGAAGATATGGTGAGCTTTGTCGATTTCGCTCCGACTTTTCTCGAAGTAGCGGGTATCCGTTATACGGATTCGGGCATGATGTCTTCTCCGGGGAAAAGCTTGGTCAATATCTTCAAGTCTAGGAAGGCGGGCCAAGTAGATCCAAAGCGCGAATACGTGGTCATCGGAAAAGAGCGACACGATTTTAGCCGGCCTAATAATCAAGGCTATCCGATTCGCGGTATCGTCGGAAAAGGCTACATTTATCTTTATAACTATAAGATTGGTCTTTGGCCGGCAGGGAATCCGGAACTGGGCTATCTGGATGTCGATGGCGGGCCCACGAAAACGGAAATCCTGGAGCTATTCCGTTCAGGAAAGGACCGGTCGTACTGGGACTTGTCTTTCGGGAAGCGCAAGACCAACGAGGAGTTCTTCGATTTGGTTAACGACCCGGACTGTCTTAACAATCTGGCGGATGATGAACGTTTGACCGCAGTGAAAGCGAAGATGAAGGCCCGACTCGGGGAAACGCTGACGGTCCAGAAGGATCCACGTCACTTGGGCAATGGAGACGTGTTCGACAATTATGGATACTCGCGTAATTTAGCTTGGAACTTTTACGAGAAATACATGGCCGGTGAGGAAAACAAAGCCAATACCGGCTGGGTGAATGAGTCGGACTACGAATCGGAGCCCTTGGACTAGCGAAAAGAATTTTTAGACAGGATCCGCCCCGCTTGCGGAAGGCCAGCATGACTTTCAATGCAATACCTCTTAACTTTTTATCAGATTTCCGTAGCTTTTTTCGAAGGCTTGTAGGAGCGGGTTTATTTCGCGATAATCCCAACAGGGATGCTGTCGAAATCGCGAGATAAACCCGCTCCTACGCTCGACTATAACTTAAATTGACTCGCAATGGGCGAGGCGGGATCATGCCAGTAATCCTGATATAGGAGGTGAACGCATCCTGTTAATCAACAAAGTTTCTACATAGTGCGCGCTCTTTTTTCCATAATCTCTATATCCTCTTCAGCGCTTTTTCCTAGTCCTTTGTTTGCAGAGATTCAACTGCCGGCGATATTTGGGGATCACATGGTTCTCCAGCAAGAAATCGGTGCACCGATCTGGGGGTGGGCGGATCCGGGTGAATCGATATCGATATCGGGAAGTTGGGGAAGGCGGGCGACTGCCGAAGCCGATACCAATGGAAAGTGGATGGCATTTCTGGATACCCCATCTCATGGCGGGCCTTACTCAGTAGAAATTCGAGGCGAGAATCGGATAACTTTGAGGAACGTACTGATTGGAGAGGTCTGGCTTTGCGCCGGCCAATCCAATATGGGCTGGCGACTGTCGGCTACGATGGAAGGGCCGCAAGACGCGGCGTCAGCGGATTTTCCCGATATCCGAATATTCCGTTCCGAGCGGGCTCACTCCCATCAGCCACAAGAGGATGTGGTAGCGGAGTGGAAGGTTTGCGATCCGGCGTCAGCGGCGACGTGCTCGGCGGTGACTTTCTATTTCGCTCGCAAGTTGCAAAGGAAGTTGGGCATTCCCATTGGCGTGGTGCTGCAGCCCTATGCGGGCACGCCTATAGAGGGGTGGATGCCCAAGAAGGTTCAATTGGACGACCCGCGTACGCTGAGTGCAATCCAAGAAGCTGACGAAGAGTCTGCCAAATACGACTTAGCGAAAGCCGAGGCTCAATTGGCTCGGGCGACGGAAGCCTGGAAACGAGGAGAGCGTAGGGCCCAGCCGAAGCTTCGGACTCCGGCTAACTGGGGCCATCAGTATCCAGGAAACATTTTCAACGGGATGATTCATCCGGTGCGGCCATTTGGAATTCGTGGGGCGATTTGGTATCAAGGCGAACGCAATGCCAAGGATGTCGCTCAAGCCGCCAATTACGAGCGGCAACTGTCGCTGTTGATTGATTACTATCGTTCGTCTTGGAACGAGTTTTCCAACGGTAATGTATCCAAGAATTTCCCTTTTTATTTCGTTCAGCTACCCAGTTGGTTAGCTGAGCAAAGCGAACCGGTCGAGCCGGATGCGGCCTGGGCCGTGAGTCGGGACATGATGCGTCGCGTCGCGAATATGGTCCCCAACACGGGCACTGCGGTTTCTCTGGACACAGGGGATGCCATCCTGCTGCACCCGAAGGATAAAAAACCAATCGGCATTCGCTTGGCTTATTTGGCCCTGAAAGGAACGTACGGAAAGCCGATTGTCGATATGGGCCCGATTTACCAATCACATAAGCGAGTGGACGATAAACTCGTTTTGACATTCGAATCGGTTGGGTCCGGCCTGGTAACGGGTAAACCAGGACCATTGGACAGCTTCGCCATCGCTGGCCAAGATCGGAAATTTGTTTGGGCCGATGCGACGATAAAAGGCGATTCAATCGTCTTATCAGCTGAGGGAATCAGTGAGCCTGAAGCCGCTCGCTACGCCTGGGCTATGAACCCATCCAAGCGGAATTTGCTCTACAATCGCGAAGGGCTTCCCGCATCCCCCTTCCGAACAGATGATTGGGCACTGTATGATGCCGAAAACTACGTTCCCGCCCCTCAAGATAAACCCGTACAGCCAGATGGGTACTCGCAATCGGAGGTTTGGCGCCCGACGATGACGCAGTGAGGAGTGCCTAGTCTCTTCATCTCCAGGCTTAATATTCTGCTCCCGCTGAAGTGGGACCAGGTTTTAGGATAGCAGCAATTGTTCCGACTACCTCGAAAAATGGCCTGCTGGGGCTTGGCTAGTCCGAGTCTTTGCATTCCTACTCAGAAGCGAGACCAAGTGCATCCTGAACGGCAAGTACCCATCCCTCTGGACCAATGGCCGATATGCGCTTCAGATTGTCGACATCCATCTCGTTCCAATCGCCCCTTGGAGTTTGCACTAGGTAGGGATAGTCTACCGAATCGAGCATTTCGAAATCGTTGGCGCTGTCGCCGATGCCAATCGAGTGCCAGCGATCTCCCGTCATCGCCCCAAAACCATCGACAACAATTTTGAGAGCCCGCCCCTTGTTGCAGTCAATCGAGGTGACAGTGTGGAAACGCCCTCCGGGCAGGCAGTGTAAGCCCATGGGCTGAAAGGCTGCGTTTATGTTGCTCCAGGTTTCCGCATCTAGGGAAGCTGTGAGCGTTTCGCTAAAGTCGCGATTTCGGGCTTGGCGGGCCCCTCCCTCATGCAAGCCAGTGATTTGGTATAGTTCTCTGTCGGAAAATTCATGATACGGCTTCAGATCGAGGTCCAAAGCATCGGACACCACACTAATTTGCCGACGTATGAACTCCGAACTGTCCCCGAACGATATCAGGCGTCCACCGTCCACAGTTTGAGTTCCAGGTAGATCGTTGAGAGCGCTGTAGGAGTCTGGAAAATAGATTCCCGCTCCGTTCTCGACAATGCAGGGAACAGTAATCCCAATCGAGCCCATCAAAGCGCGTTGCTCCACCAGAGTTTTGGAGGAGCAGAATATAATGGGAACGCCCCGATTTATGATATCACGGGCAAGGGGAGTGGCTACCTCGGGCGAATAGGTATCGAAGTCGATAAAGGTGCCATCGAGATCGGTAAATATGATGCTCGATTCCATTTGGTTGTTTCCACTACCGGCCTGACATCAGGCTCGTACAGTGACCGCATTAAAGTTGAGGGCCTCATCGCATCCCGCCAAGAATGAATCCAAATCTAACTGGGAGAGGGATGGATACTTACGTACAGGGGCAATGACTTCTGGGGATTCTTCGCCGCGACGGGCTTCGACATTCTCCATGATTTCTCGCTTAAGCAGCTCGGGACATAGGTCCGAGTGATAGATTACGGAAAGGGAAGCGTCGATCATATCCTCAACATGGTCTTCCCCTTTCGACTCGTGCATATGCGGGTTGCGAGACTCTAGTTGGCAGATCGTAATGTTCTCCTGCATCGGTTCAATTTCGTCTGAATCGATGATGCCTCCATACTTTTCGAGCAAATTGATGAAGTGATTGGTCTCCACTGCATAGCCTGCTGCGTATTCGAGTTTTAATGCCAGATCGACAGTTAAGGCGTGTTCGCCAGCGTTTCCCGTTTTTACGATTTCAGTTTCGAAACCGCTGAAGTGAGTTAGCAGCCGATTCAGCATCATGTTGGAGTTGACTGAACTTCGCCCCCACTTGGCGAAAAACAAGCTGCTCTCCATGATCTTGGGTTTTGAATGCCAGGATATCCGCACAAATGTGTTGGAAGTCTGGTTCATGGCGAATCCGGCTGCGTATTCATAAACGTACTCCAAAACAGCTCCAGGAAAATAGTTGTCGCTGTCTACGAATCCCAAATATTTTTTCCCTAGCCATTTCGCCATCAACGTACCGACAATCATGCCTTCAGCCTTGCCTGAGCGGACAAGCCCTTTCTCGTCGATGAGATCGGCATAGCCCGCATCGACGAATGCTTTGGCTAGCCCGGGATCTTTCTGATGGACCACCAGAATCTTTTTCCCAGTGAACTTCCCGTAGTTTTCCAAGGCCTCTTTCTCGAGCTTGAATCTATCAATCGGTCCGCGAGGGCTGTTGGACACAACAATGACCTGACAAGGGCTAGGAATGCCGACAAGCACTCCTTCGATCAATTTCAAGCGCTCGTTTTTGACCGGAACGACAATAGCCATCTCCCTCATGCGGTCGTAAAGAACCTCTGAGGGGATCCGCTCGATCACGCTATCCTGACCATGGATGCCTTCCCCGCCATCAAGTTCGTAAACCTTTTGTAGGCCATAGATTTGCAAGGAGCCGATACGCTCGCATTCTCTTGGTATTTCTATTCTCATAGGGCTTTTGATCGTTTTTAAGCGCCAGTGAGCGCATCTGCATACGAGCAGATTGAGTGCCAAGCAGCTTTTTGGGGGAGACCGTTGCGTGCACGTGGCGTAAGTTTAAGCGAATTAGAAAGGGGGCTCGAATTCGCCATCCTTGCACGTGCTCCGTCCTCGATAGGCACGAGACGTGCTTTAGTAAATCGATTCTCGATTCGAGTCAGCTGAAGCAGCCAGTACGGATTCGAAAAGACATTTCTGCTCAATGAAAACCCAAAATCTAGAAAAACCCTGGACTGACGTTGAACTGGATCAACGGGCGATCGCCATCCTTCGCGAGAATGAATGGGGGGATTATACGCTTCCTACATGGGGCCTTTACCCGTATCAATGGAACTGGGACAGTATGTTTGTGGCTCTCGGATTTTCGGAGTTCGATCTCGATAGGGCCTGGAGGGAGGTGGAAACCTTGTTTCAGGGCCAATGGAACAACGGCATGGCTGCCCACATAGTCTTCCGACGGGATGATCCCAGCTACTTCCCAGGGCCTAAGATCTGGAATTCGGGCCAGAATCCACCAACATCGGGATGTTCTCAGCCTCCGGTAGCGGCGACGATTGTCCGAGATCTTTACGAAGCTGATCCAGAAGTTGGTTTGCCCTGGCTAAAAATGATTTTCCCGAAACTGATGGCGTGGCATAGGTGGTTTCATACAATGCGTGTGATCAGTGGAGGTTCCGCGATCGCGGTCACCCACCCTTGGGAATCTGGACGTGACAACTCGCCCGATTGGGATTGCGCCTTAGCCAATGTCGACCCATCCGGAATCGCTCCCTACAAACGCCGCGATATCGAGCATGTTGATCCCGTCATGCGACCGACGAATGAGGAGTATGATCGGTATCTTAAGCTGGTTGAGTATGGCGTCGAATCGGGGTGGGACCATGCTCACATTACTCGAGAGGGCCCCTTCGCCGTAGCGGATCCAGGCGTATCCTTTATCTTGATGCGTTCTGATAAGGATCTGCTGGAGCTGGCCAAGATCCTGAATGCCGAAGATTCGGCAAAGGAAATCAAGTCCTGGCTCTATCATGCGGAAGAGGCTGCCGACTACTTGTGGTCGGAGGCACTGGGAGCCTATGCGGCCCGCGACCTGCGAACGGATGAGCACGCGAGTGGCGTTTCTAGTGTAGCGTTCTTAACTTACTACGCGGGAGTTTCCACCCCGAGAAGGGACGCGAAATTGCAAGCGACTTTGAGACGCATTTTGAATGCGACAAGATTTAGTCTGCCGAGCTTCGATCCCGAGCATCCCAAATTCGATGCTCGACGGTATTGGCGCGGTCCCGTTTGGGCCATAATCAACTACATGGTAGCTCGTGGGCTTTCCGAATACGGATTCGAAAGAGAAGCTCGTAAGCTGCAGGTCGATACCCGCGACGCGATCCGGGAATCCGGGTTCTACGAATATTTCAATCCGATCAATGGAAAAGGGGCGGGGGGCAACCAGTTTGCCTGGACAGCAGCGATCTGGCTAGCCTGGGCATCGCCCACGACGGAATGAGCGTCCAGTAGGTCGCGATATACATTGTTGATGGTAGGGCTGACTGGGGACAGTCAGCCCTACCATCTTCGAAGCATTCGTGAAGGCCCTGAAAGAGAAGTCATCGTTCCTCGAACCTTCCGATTCCCAATTGTTCCGATTCAATCATAGTGGCGTACTTTTATTACTGTGCCTCGATTAATAGCCTTTATCGACCGTCACCCGTGTAGATGATCTTCCCGTCAATGGGGGCTTGTGGCCAAGGTGTTGTTCCTGGGGCCCACTCTTTTGGTTGAGTAGCACGAATGCGACGGATCTCCTCCTTGACCCACTCGGGAGCGTTGGCGTTTTCCTCTTGCCCATAGATCCAGGGAAGGGCGGGTGACATTAGGCGGGAAACGTCGGGCATGGGGGGGCGTTCGGCCCCTGCTTGGGCAACTCGTTTTGAAAGGCGTTCAACGATCTGAGGATGCTTGCTAGCGATGTCCTCGCGCTCGGAGGGGTCAACGATAACATTGTAGAGCTCCTCGCCGATCAGCTTGTAATCGCCCGTGCGAATAGCGGGAAAGCGGACGCTTCCGGAAACCTCGAAAATGATCTCATTACGCGGGCTGGATTTATTGCCGAAAATCGTATCGGTCATATCGATACTGTCGACCGCTCGTTTTTGCCGATGGCTCCCTTTGCCGAGAGAGATAAAGGTGCTATAGAGATCAACGATGTGCATCATTCCATTATTTGCACTGCCTGCTTCCAGATTTCTAGGCCAGCGAAAGACGCATGGTACGCGAACCCCGCCCTCGTAATTGGTGTTTTTGTGGCCGCGATAGGGGGCGTTCATTTCGTCGCGGAGGCCCCCATTGTCATTGGCGAAAATGACCAAGGTGTCTTCCTTGTATCCATACTGGTCGATCGCTCCAACGATGCGACCGACGGCATCGTCGAGGCATTTCAGAGCAGCATAACGCTTGTCGTATTTGTCGGTGTAGCGAGGGATTTTCTCTAGGGGGCCGTGAATGGCATTGAAGGCGACATAAAAGAAGAAAGGCTTTTTGCCATGCTGGCTATTCTTGTGTTCGGCTATCAGCCTCACGGTTTCGTTGGCTATAAGGTCAGTGGTGTAGCCATCTTCGTAGAGCGGTTCCTGATTCCGGTGCCAGTCGTAAACCGCATAGCGGGCGGGAGCATTATGGGGAATCGTGTAGTTGTTATAATCGATTCCCCAAGCGTAATGCCCATACTGATGCATGAAGCCTTGGCCCATGGGCAGGTGTTCCGGAAGCCATTCGCCGCAATGCCACTTGCCGATCAATCCAGTAAAATAACCTGACTGTTTTAGGGCTTCGGCAATCGTGCGTTCCCCTGTATCCAATCCATGAATTCTTCTGGTTTCATCGCCTTCAGTATTCCGTTCCAAGGTCAGCCCTAGGTTCTTCAAATAGCTCGGTTTGCCGAAATCTTCCGAGCGCCAATCGCTCCAGGTGCGAAATGCGTAACGGCCTGTCAGAAAAGCGGCCCGAGTTGGGGCACAAACCGCGTGGACATAGAATTGGGTCAAGCTCGTTCCTTCGTCTCGGAGACGATCGATATGAGGCGTGATTTCAGGATCGAGACCATTGAATCCGACTTCGTTCCATCCCATGTCGTCCCCCAAGATAAGGACGATATTGGGGCGACTGCCCTTGACATTGCTCTTGGCGAAAGAAGCTGAAGCGGCAAACAGAAGGGCCACCAAGGTTAAAAGAGTGCGAGAGGGAAGGATCGAAGATGCCATCATAAGCCGGATAATGGGAACCAATTCGGATCCGAGTCAAAGTTGGATCGGCAAGAAAAAGCCGGAAGTCGTCAATCGCCCGATCGGACTACCCTTTTTGAGTTCCGGGTTTGCTGTTGCCGTAAAGGCTTGCCAGGTCGGTAACCTTTGTAATGAGAAGCTGGCTACCAGCGTCGCTACCATTGCCAGAGAGGATGATCGGCGTGCCGACGTGGTAGGCCAAATTGAAGTTGTGGAAGTCCCAGAAGTCCACTTCGATGCGAACGGGCGATCGGCCTTCGATATCGATGTAGAAGATTTTCGCTTCGTCCAGGTCGTCGGACATGCGTAAGCGGCCTTGGGCGGTGATGGCCCCGCCATCGCGTTTTACCCAGGTGTTAAAGGGCCGTTCACGAAATTCGGGGAAGTAGTCGCCGTTCAATCCTGGCAAGGGGATGCTGGACGAAGAATAGGAATCAACACCGGCATCGAAAGTTTGCAGGAGTGATAGGTGCAATTTGCTCAACTCCTGGTTTTCCGAGTAGCGAACGTAGCGGCCTGTCTTGAGCTTCCCCTTGCCGCCCGCCAGGACGATGGGGATGCGCTGAACGGTGTGGTTGTCGCTGTGTCCCATGCCAGAGCCGAAAAGCACTACTGTGTGGTCCAGTAGAGAGCCATTATGATCGCGGTATGACTTCAACTTGGTCAGTAGATAGTCGAATTTCTCCATGTGCCAGAGGCTGATTTTTAGGAGGGACTCCAGGTTGTTTCGACTGAAATTGCGGAAGAAATGGGAGAGGTAGTGGTGCTGCTCCGCGATACCGAGGAAATCGAAAACCATGCGGCTGTTGCTATTCCCAAGCATGTAGGTGATGCAACGGGTCGAATCTGTCCACAGGGCCAAGGAGATCAGGTCGATCATGGTCTCAACCTGCTCGTCGAGATTAGCTCCGCTCTCCGGTCGCTTTAATTGCGAGAAATCGATACGCGGGGCGTTGCTGGCTTGGCTCATGTTTTGAACGCGTACCTCGGTTTCTCGAACAGCTGTCAGATACTCATCCAGCGTATCGCGATCCTCATAGCCAGCTTTGCGGACTAGGGATTTGGCGTCTTCGTTAACGCGGTCGAGGAGACTAGTCATGGCCTGCCGCTGCTCAGGATCGCTCATCGGATTCCGGAACAAGCGGTCGAAAATGAGTTGCGGGTCGCTCTCTCGAGAAATGGGGGCGCCGCCCTCTCCGTAGGAAATGTAGCTACAACCGAATTGACCAGTGAATAGGCCTTCGGTGGTCAATTCTAATGACCGGTGGGGAGTGTCGCCGCGAATCTTATCGGCAATTATTTGGTCAATGGAAGGGGCGTTGACGTTTTGGTGGTGGCCCGAGAGGAAGCGGCGCGTCGAATTGGCGTGGGACGAGAACCCGAAATCGCCCATATTGTCTAGGATGAGCAGGTCGTCCTTGTGTTTGGCGAAAGGGGCCATGAGTGGCGACATGCGAAAATCGAATTCCGTGCCTCCATTGACATTCCAAGAGGGCGGGTAAACCCCGTTGGGTTTGAAAAGGGTCATGAATCGCAGAGGCGGCTCATCTGCAGAGCTCCCCGATGACCGCGTCCCGATCAAAGATTTCGCCTCCATCAGATTCAGGAACGGCAGCGGCAGCAGGGCTCCTGCGGCGCCGCGAAGAAAGGAGCGACGATCTATTTTCCAATTCCAATTCATGGGATAGGTTCTAAATGGAGATCTCCGGAACTCGTGTCTCTTGGAAGGGCAGACTTAGGGCGACGTCCAGAAAAAGATCCTCCCAGCTTCCGTCGGATTGGTCAATCTTCTTTGTAATAGCATCCACGGTAGACTGGTCGTAAACTTCGAGCTTGCGGCAGATGGCGTAAGCGAGAACTTGCTCGACGACGTTGCGGATGATGTCCTCACGCTTGCTGGTCGATAGTATGTCTTTCAGCTCCTGGAAATTGGCAAAGGATTCTCCCGTTGGCATCGTCCCTGAGGTATCGATCTCGTCGATAGGCTCGTCGTGATCGCTGGTTTTTCTGGGCGGCTTGTAGTTGGCGGCCAATTTGTAGGCCCCGTCGTCGTCGTATTCTTGGAGGGCGAAACCCAATGGGTCGATGCGGTCGTGGCAACGGGCGCATGTGGAATCGGCCCGATGCTGATCAAATCGATCTCGAAAGCTGAGCTTGTCATTTGTAGCGGTGGCTTGTATGGGTGGCACGTCCGCCGGAGGTTCTCCTAGGCGCTCTCCTAGAATGCGACGCAGCATCCACGTTCCTCGGAGAATGGGCCCCCGATTCATGGCTAGGATACCGGGCATGGTGAGAATTCCTCCTCGCTCCTGGTCCTTTTCGATCTTGATTCGCTCGTTGGGAACGAGTTGGCGTTCGATCCCTTTTGGCTTCACGTACTTGGAAAGCTGCTTGCGATCTTCGGGATAGAACTTAGCTGTCAAGTAGCTGGTGAAAGCGACATCGGAGTCGATCAATTCCATTACGGGTCGGTCTTCGGTAAATAAATAGTGGAGAAAATCGAGAGGCTGGCTTCGAAGTGATCCCCGCGTAGTGGCGTCGTCTGCGGCGCTGTCAATGTCGGCTAGCCCCAGCCATTGATGAGCAAAACTCTCTGATAGGTTCAGAGCTTTTGGGGAAGCGAGCATTCGGTCGATTTGGCTGGCGAGTCCGTCGCGATTAAGGACCTCTCCACTTTCGGCGGCTTCCATCAGTCTGGCGTCAGGCATGTCTTCCCAAAGAAAGTAGGAAAGCCTTTCGGCGAGTTCGAAGGCGTCGACCCGTTGCTGTTCTCCAGGTTCGCCTTCTACCAGAAGGCCACGATAGAGAAAGCTTGGGGAAACGAGGATGGCTTTTATCTCGCGTTTGGTCGCGTTGAGTAGCGCTTCACCGGAGAGCCCTTGCAGAGATACAAATGCGAAATGGAGTGAGCTTTCTGGAATGGGGCGTCGGTTGGCTAGCTTTGATAGGCTGCGGAGCAGCAAACTAGCTTGGCCATTAGTCAGCTTGTCGGCTTGAAACTCTTCTGGTAATTCTTCGCCAATCAGTTTGGAGAGGGCGTTTCGCCGTTTCGAAGAGAAAAGCTCGCCGATTGCCCGGTCCGCGATGTAAGCGTGTTGCTCCCACAGATGTGAAGTTAGAGGCGTGTTGCGGGTGTCGTTCATGTATCCGCTTTCGCCGGGCGGATCGTCGGGAAGCAGCTTGAGAACGAGCGAGCGTTCGATCACGGTTTGCTCGGCTCCCATGATAGTGGTTTCCAGGTCGAACCCGAGAACGGATCTCAGAGTGTTGCGGTACTCTGTCGCGGAAAGACGTCTGGGTCGAAAGTCCCCTGCTCGAGCCTCTACGGTTTGCACGAATCGATTTTGGTACCAGTTAAGGATCTGCTGGACCTCGTCGGAGGAAGGGCGGAGCTCCTCATCTTCAGGAGGCATGTCGCCAAAATCGAGCATGTCAGCTACCGTTTCCCAAATCTCGAAGTGGGCGTTGAAATCATCCGCTTCCATGATTTCCGAAAAATCTACGTTGCCTTTCACTTTCTCCCCGCCGTGGCAGGCAAGGCAGTAGTTTTCGATGAGGGGACGAATCGATGAGTCGAATTCGGGATTAGCGAATACGATTCCTCCCGTCAAAGCAGATGAGGCTGCGATGAAAGTCTGGATACGAAATCTAGCGGAAAAAAGTGACATGCTTATTGGACCTAATCAGGCCAATAGTGACTTGGGGTTCACGGGTGATTTAGCGAAGTGAAGGTGAATCCTTGTCGATTGTCAGGCTTTAAACGGGCCTTGAAGCGAAAGCAGGAGCCTAGAATCGGATTTAGAATCCTTGCCTAATCGATATTTTAAGGAACGATTTGCTCTGGAAATCGAAAACGATTTCGTCTTGGTAAATTCCCATGAACCCCATCTCGAGAGTCAGAAATCGATTGTTTCGCGTGCCTTTGGACATCGTCTTAACCGATGCGACGCATGGAAATCATACCCATTTCGAGCTGATTACATCCACAATTACTTTGGCTGACGGGTCTGAAGGGACTGGGTACACCTACACCGGAGGGAGAGGCGGTTATGCGGTTCAAGCGATGCTCGACCGGGATTTTGGCCCTTTCCTGATGGGCAAAGAGGGCGACGATGTGGAATCGATTAACCATCTTTGCGAAAGCCATATACACTACGTGGGACGGGGAGGAATCGCCTCCTTCGCCATTTCTGCGATAGACATCGCTCTCTGGGATATTCGCTGCCGAAAGGAGGGTAAACCGCTTTGGCTGGTTGCCGGAGGGGCAGATTCCCGTTGTCGGGCTTATGCGGGAGGGATTGATCTTCTTTTTTCTCTGGATGAGCTCCGGGAAAGCGTGGAGGGCTACTTGGAAGAGGGATTCGATGCGGTAAAGATCAAGGTCGGGCGGGAATCGCTAGATGAGGATGTAGAACGGGCTGGGGCGATTCGTGCGTTGATCGGCTCCGAAAGAGCATTCATGGTGGACGCCAACTATTCGATGAAGGTGGAAAAGGCCATCGAAGCGGCCAATCGATTTAAGGAATGCGATATCCTTTGGTTTGAGGAGCCCACGCTGCCAGACGACTATGTCGGCTATGCGGAGATAGCGGATGCCACCGGTGTCCCATTAGCCATGGGTGAAAACCTGCACACTATACACGAATTCGGCTACGCCTTTCGGCAATCTAAGCTTTCCTACATTCAGCCAGACGCATCAAACTGTCTCGGTATCACAGGCTGGTTGAAAGTTGCGTATCAGGCTGAAAAATACGGTATCCCCGTTTGCTCGCATGGCATGCATGAACTGCACGTTAGCCTGGTCTCTTCGCAGTCCCATGGCGGTTGGATAGAGCGCCACAGTTTCCCGATCGATCGATACACGGTCCGGCCGTTTTTGCTTGAAGAGGGTTTGGCGGTAGCCCCAGATCATCCTGGAATCGGGGTGGAATTCGATTGGGATAAGCTCAAGCCGCATTTGACGATCGAAAACGAAATTTTCCAGAACACCTAGACTAATCTGAATCTATATGAATCTACCTATTCGCGCCTGCCTCTCAGTTTTCGCTTTTTTTACCGTAGCTATATCCATCGCCGCTCAGGATATCAGCCGCCCCAATATCATTCTCATGATGGCGGACGACATGGGGATGGGCGATACTAGTGCGTATCAGGACTTTACTGGCAATGCGAATAAGGATCAATTACATACGCCTCAGATGGAACGTTTGGCTAGAATGGGTATCCGTTTTACGGATGCTCACACGCCATCTTCCCGCTGTTCACCCACACGTTATGGACTTCTAACGGGTCGATACCCCTGGCGAAATCGTTTGAAACACTGGGTGCTTTTCGGATCGCAAGGAGATCCGATGATCGAGGCAGATCGACCGACCATTGCCTCCTTGTTGAAAGATCATGGCTACCACACGGCAATGTTCGGAAAGTGGCATGTTGGATTGCGGTTCTCTCGAACGGATGGCTCGCCGGCGGCGGGTTGGGAAGATGCCGACCTGTCCAAGCCTCTGCACACGTCGCCAATAGATCACGGATTCGATTTCGCCCGCTTTACGAGCCGGTCGCATTTATCATCCGGACCGGTCATCAAGGACGAAAAACTTACTCAACTTAGGGGACCTGGGCACATCGATGGACGGTTCGTAGTTGGGTCAACGGGCACGAAAAAAGGAATAGTCACTTCTGGCCCCAATGCCTACGTGCTCGAAGAACTGGGTAGCCGCCATTCTGACAACGCCCTTGGCTTCATGACCAATCATGTGGGTAGCCCTGGAAGCCAACAAAGCCCGTTCTTTCTATATTATCCTACGAATTCCAATCACACGCCTCATACCGCAGATGTATCTATAGGTGGTATTCCGATTGTGG
>Ga0310343_10000312_pt1 | contig 23046 bp, 12 predicted proteins | sample HC15DNA2025_MG_FD_203519 | JGI IMG/M metagenome (GOLD analysis project Ga0310343, IMG submission 203519) | Marine microbial communities from station ALOHA, North Pacific Subtropical Gyre - HC15-DNA-20-25_MG | ecosystem: Environmental > Aquatic > Marine > Oceanic | place: Pacific Ocean: North...
CACCGCGAAGGTGTCTGGAGTAATGTTCTGCTCCAGGACACCATCCAATATCTTTCAACATTTCCAAATCTGCAGAAACTCTTTGTCGTAATCTATCCGCCTCTAGGACAGCGTCTTCTTCTCTTAGCTCGTGTTCTCTGCAAACCAGTTCCTCGTTGATTGATTTAATGGCCATAGTAACGCGTTCTTTTGGTGTTACATAATGCACTCTCGGCCATATAGTGATGGCGTTAAAATATTCAGTTTCGTGTTGTTGTTCGTTTTCGTTAAATATGACGCGTTTGCCTTCCAAGAAACTCCCGGTATCTTTGTCCAACGTAATATCCACGTGTTCGTTTGAGTATGGCGGCCACACTCGGATTTCTACTTGTTCGGTTCCTTTATTTCTTGTTCTGAACTGCCCACGTTCAACAATTCCAAACGCCGGCGCACGTTCATACAAACACTCTGTTTCAAGCTTATCAATAATCTTTTCAGCGTTCCCGTACTGCAAATCTTCAACGTCTTTGCCCAAAAATAAAGCCGCATCGACAAAATCTGATGGCAAACCCAAACCATACAAACATGATACGGACGCCACAATAACTGGCGTTCGATTCGTTGATTTCGCTTCAACCAGGGCTCGCGTTGCGCGATGTCTCAGCGCATCTAAATCTGGGTCCACCGCGGATCTCTTCTCGACGTATCGCCCTCCACTACAACTTTCCGGAATGTACACGGAAAAGTGACTAACAAAAAGCTCCACCAAGTGCGACGTTCGTAAATACCCTCTCAGCTCTCTAGCAACCTGCGCTGCCAACGTCTTATTCGGTACGACAACTAACACCGGCTTGCTATGTTCAGCGATGACGTTTGCGACCACAAACGTCTTCCCCGTACCCGTTGCGCCTCTTAACGAAACGAATTTTCTGTCTTGCTCTTTTAACAACTTCAGAGTTTCTGCAATAGCCGACGGTTGGTCACCGGATGGATGGAACGGCGCAGTGACATCTTTATGATTCTGTGAGTACGACGTAGACGTGCTCTCGTTCGAGAGCTGTCTCGGTGCAGATGCTGCTGTACACGCCCGCTGCCTGCTGCTATGATATCTGATGACGTTTCGAAACGAACGAAACATTGCCGAGTCAAACGCGTTATCACTGTTCCTTTCTTTCCACTGAGCTCTTCTTCTCTCTCGATGAGCAGCAGTTACGAAATGGGTGGTGTTTTTAAACGTTTGACTCCGGGTGGTGTGTGCGCAACGAACAGAGCTCCCGGACATGGAGGAGCAACGCGTGTTTGTGACGTGCGCTCGTAAATAATCATTTACATTTTGACATTTTTGACAAAAGAAAAAATAATAAAAAATGTATAAACACCCCCACAAACAGACTCATGAATTCGTCCAACGCGCAAGCAGCCGAACAAGCAGCCGGGTTAATCCGAATTACAGGAACGGAGGAACTCTTGTGGAATGCAAAATACATCTCCAGAGCGGACGCGGTGGATGTCGTTGACTTTGCTATTCAACGGTCGATTGCAAACACGAGCAAAGTGGGGATTCCTACGTTGCATTGTTTCAGTTGCTCGGCGACCAATGCGAGAAGTTTAGGGAGGGAAGGGGAGATGTACCTGGAGAGAATGATGAAGAAGAGAGAGAGAGATGGATGCAATGATAGCAATAACAGTAATCATTTGAACGTGTGGGTGGTACCTTTGAGCGCGATGCAGAGTGTTTTGGTTTTGGATAGTACAGCGACAAATATAACAGAAACAGATAACGGTAAAAGTAATAGTAGCATCGATACTACAGATTATAAACTGAAACCGTCTGTGGTTATACACGCGAGGAATTTCGAAAAGAAAACATGGGTGAAGTGTCGAGTTGTAGATGTGGTAACGTCGAAGCGCGTTGTTGATGACATCGTGAATGCGATCGCAGGACAAAACATTGTGGACGTCTCATTTGAAGGCGTCGTGCCGTTGAGATTGTGCGAGGCTAAAGGGTTCTTGAAACAAAGAGAGGTGAGGAGAATGGTGGAAAGGGCGGCAAGTTTTGTGGTGTTAAAAGAAGTTATTGATAGTAAGGATAGTAATGAGTACGGCGTGGACACGCATGAGCAGAAGAAGAGTTTAGGTGGAAGCAATAGAAGAAGTCGTCATCGAATAAAAAGTAACATGAGTTATGATAATAAGGTTTCGGTCCGCGCCGGGACCAAAATTGCCACTCTAGGGAGTCCTTTTGGTGTTTTAAGCCCGAATATATTTTCACGCTTGCTCAACCGAGGGTGTGTGTCGAGCGCGTTAGTGTCAGTAGCGAGTGAAGGTATGAATAGCAACAGTAATAGTTCACCACCCGCTGTTTCAGTGGTTGACTTGTCCATAGCGCTAAAGCCAGGAGCCGAGGGATCTCCAGTTTTCCTCGATGAAAGTACTAGTCGATCAAAGGAGCAACCAGTAGTTGTCGGTATATTGATACCACCTCTTTCGTTCGCAAAAGAGCGAGATAGTGGTTCGAGTCGCGGTGCATTCCCCCTCATGATACACGCTTCGTGGATATTTGGAGATGATGTTACGATTAAGGATCACGATGTGCCCATAACTACTAACAAAAACGTATCGGCGGCTAAAAATGCCATAGAGTCGGTATGTCGAGTTGAAATACTGGACGGTACACATTTTGGTAGCGGGATATTGATTTCTAAAACCAGCGATGATGTCGACTCTTCGGAAGGTATGATCTTGACCAATCGGCATGTCGTGCTACCAGCGATGCGGGAGGTGAAGTATAGCAAAACCGCAATTACTTTGCGGTTTTCAAATGGAAGTTGGCGACGCGGCGTTGTGCAAAGAGTGAGTAAGGGCCCTTTGGACCTGGCACTTGTGCGCTCTCTTTCTCTGAAAAATGGAGGGAGTGGAGCGCTTCCAATTGTGTTACCGACGAAGCGACCTTCGCGAAGACAGCGCCCCGTGGCTATTGGTGACGAAGTCTTCGTCGTCGCACACGACGATCGGTTTGGAAATAACGTCAGGAGAAGAAAGTTCGACAAAGCATCGCCGGAAGTAAATTATGGATATGTGTCCAAGGTTGCTGGGAAGAAGACAATGCTCGTAACTTCAGCTTCAGTCCGGAGTGGTGCTAGTGGTGGAGCGCTGGTTGACGGAAGGACTGGCCACCTCATTGGAGTGGTCACAAGTAACGCACGGTTGGCGACGAGGAGTGGAGGAGCCAATGTATACACGGACGTCAATTTCATCGTCAATGTGAGCGAAACAGAAGGTGGAATAGGTGAGATAATGGACGCTTACGAGCACGACCAAGAAGTTATAGACGCTTGGAACCTTGAAAGAGAAAGCGATATACTAAGAAGCAAATTATGACGGAGACGGGCAGTATGCCAAAGAAAATGCTGCAGCGGTGCAGGCAGTTTTGTACTTAACAGATACCAATCGGGTGTTTTCTTCATATTTCAAAGACCTTTGAGTGTTTCATATCAACAACTTGCGAAATAAGAGAGCTTGAATTAATGAACTTGAGTATGACATATTGTACTTGTACCGGTACTAGTTACCTTACTCGGCATTGAATATATTCCTATACTAAACTATCTATATCACTCAAGTCGTGGAAGCTTCCTTTCCTTGATTGCATGTTCGATAGAAATCCACTTTGCGACCTATTAAACGAACCACGCATCTTTGAAGCGGAAACAGTATGCGAGCGGCTTCCGTTTCGGCGCAGACGTCCTCCACCACCAATCAAAGAGCTTCCGTCACTTCCACTTCCATTTCTAACCCCACCAGCACGACCACTGCTATCGCCAGCTCTCCTACCATTTATGACCCTTCGCCTATTCTCTCTTAAGCGTCGTATAATCGATACGCACTTAAAGTAAATCATCTCACAAACGCCAGAAAATAGAAATTTCGAGCACCCGAAGAAACCAGCGAGTATATACACACACCACCAGAAGGTGTCGTTCGCCTCATGAGTGTGGGAGTGAGAGGATGACGAAGAAAGACCTGAAGCAGCAGCAATATCACTCGCAGAATGACCATCACTCCCACTTAAACTATCGCCAGGCGTCAGAATACTCGAAGTGGCAAACTTAGATGAAACGATGTTAATGGCCGCGCCCATCGCCCAGTCCACCTTGTATCGTCCCACGTTGTTGCCCACGGTAAACTTCAAATCCTCTGTCAAAAGCATACCATCTTTCAACATAGCTACAATAAATGCAGCGCTAAAGCAATATTTTGATAAATCTATTTCTTCCCATTTCTTCTTATCCTTCTTAAACCTTTCTTTCACCACATCTTCCCACGATTCTGCACATAACTTCTCCCCGGCGTGTTGGAAATCCCTAATCGTCGTCGATTTACCTAATTTGAAAAACTCCGCCGTGTAATGAAAATTTTCTGTCGCTAAAAACTTACCATCGAACGGTGGTAAGTGCTCTTTACGCATGCCGCATGGAGTTCTAGGACAATCGCGCGCATTCTCCGCTAAACCTAAGAGTTTCTTCGTCATTTCATAACACGCGGTGAAATTCCCTGTAGGTTTCGACGGTCCGGCACCGACGGATAACGCTTCACCGTGTTGCACGGTAGTTTGCGGCGTCCATCCTCTATTTATGCAAGGATTATCCGGTTTTTCCCCAGTTTTCTCGTATTCCTTTCGAAGTATCGCGTAATACTCTGCTCGCGCCGCCTCGTGTCCTAAACCAAGTAAACTCGACGCGTATAAATATTTGACCGAATCGCCTACTCTGACGGTTTCCTTATGTTTCTTCTGCACCATGTTCTTTGCCGTAGCTTGCGGAACCGCATACGTGACTTGCATACTTGCCCCTCCAAGTTCTAAAACGCCGTAGGTTTCTTTCGGCGTTTTCATTGGCGATAAGGCGTTAAATGCGTAATTCACCGCCGTCCACCCGTAAGACGCTTCCTTCGTCCCCGGCAATACGCTCGCCCACTCGTCTTTTTCAAACAAAAACGGTGATTCTCTCAAGGTTTCTCTGCATGCTTCGATAATCGATTCTGACAAATGCTGCTCAATATGTCTCAAGCCCGCAGTCGCCATCAAGTGTATCTGTGTTTCTTTCCAATTCTCCGTCGGGACAGACTCTCTGGCAAAGTTCAACAAAGGCCGCAACGCGGCATCGATGCCACTTGGATCCAAAGCTCTCGCCGAGAGACCAGGAGTCGTTTTAAACGATTTCGTTGGTAAAATCAACTTTGGCGTCACGCTCGGATATTTTACATTCGTACTACTCGTACTCGTCGTTGCCGCGACTCGAAACACGTGACACCTCGTCCCCGTACTCCCAGCGTCGATAATAATCACGTGCTTAAAGTGAGGATGTCTAAACCATTTCGGCAGCGCTTTCCCGTAGTGTAAAGTGAACAAACAAAACACGAGAACGAGCGCGAGCAATTGCAAACTCTCGAAAAAATGTTTCATTTGTCCTCTTTTACTGTGTCGACGATGTCTTTGTGCTTTCTTCACCAGCGTCGCAGTCGTAGGATACTGATTACCATAATACCCATTTCCAGAACTTGTCGAGTATCCTCCATTATTGGTCACGCTCGCGCTCCTCCGATGCCGGCCAGACGACGAATACTTCGAATTCGACGCCATCATCATTCCGCGGGAGTATCTCTCTGTCTCTGTCTCTCTCGAGGCGCGCGAAATATGTATGTATGTATCACGCGGGGGACATGGTATTCATGACGTTACTTCCTCTTCGGTCTCTTTTTTTGGGGGGGATTTTAAAACTCGAGAGAAAAGAGAAAAAAAAAAAAGAGAAAAAAGAACTCCCTCTCGAAAGTTCGCCACACCCGTGCGGGGAAAGGACAGAAAAGTAACTACACACGACTCCTCGTTGTCAGAGAGAGAAAGAGAAAGAGAAAGAGAAAGGAAGAGGAAGAGGAAGAGCGTGCGCCGCGCTTTAATAACGGCGCCGCGTTCCGAGCGCGCGGAGAGAGGAGTTGATATTCAGAGAAAGAGAGAGAGAGAGAGCGTGAGAGAGGGGAATTCATACGCGTCGTCATGTCGTCCAATCAAAGGAAAACGAGAGAGGAACGCAAGCGCGAATTAGAGTTGGAAGAAGGACGAAAGAAAGGTTTAATCGCCCCAGAATTGGACGAAGATGGTAAGGCGATTAACCCACACATTCCACAGTACATGTCAACGGCGCCATGGTACGCCTCAGACGGTGGGAAGAAAGGTTTGAAGCATCAAAAAGCGTTTCGGAAAATTGGGGAAGACCCGAGTATGCACTCGATTGCAGAGGAAGAGAGGAGAGTGCGAGAACGCGAAAAGAATAAGAAGAAAAGTGGCATAAGTAATAACAAAGCGTTCGATTTTGGCACAACTGCGGTAACAAAATTCCGTAAAGGCGCGTGTGAAAACTGCGGAAGCATGACACACAAGAAAAAAGACTGTTTAGAACGCCCGAGAAAACACAACGCGAAGAAAACCGGGAAGGATCTGAAACTTGACGAGGTTGTCAAGGAGGAAGATTTCAACACGAAAAGGACATTCGAACAAAAACGAGATAGATATAAAGGATTTTTGGCGGAAGATTATGAGAAAGTTGTAGAGAGGTACGAGGAAGTGGAGGAGATGAAAGCCGAGGCGGCGAAGAAGAGAGAGTTGGAGAGGGCGTTTAAGAAGGAAAATAAAGAAAAGATCGGAGAGGGAGACGACAATATTGATGATGAAAGCGACGATGACGACGACGGAACAAAAGCAAAAGAAAAGAATAAAAACGATATATACGCCTCGGATACGGATTCGGACGAGGACGAGGAGAAGCTAAAAGCGAACGAGGATGCTGGGTTTGGTAAGATTGAAAAGCGCATTCGAGCGCCCGGTGGGGGCGCTTCTGGGACAGTCAGAAATTTGCGCTTGAGAGAAGATACAGCGAAATATTTACGCAATTTGGACCCACAATCGGCGTTTTACGATCCGAAGACAAGATCTATGCGGGAAAACCCAACTCCAAATGCTGATCCGAACGATAACTTCTTCCGCGGCGACAATGCCTCGAGAAATACCGGCGAGACGACGAATTTTGCGTTGATGAATGTCCACGCCTGGGAAGCGACGAAACACGGGCAAGATGTACACGTGCAAGCGGCGCCATCGCAAGCGGAGTTAATGTATAATAAGTTCAAAGAAAAGAAATCGAAACTGGATGAGACGCAAAAGACGTCGGTCTTGTCGAAGTACGGCGACGCGTCGGCGGGAAAGTTAGAAGATGCACCGGAAGGTTTAGTTTTAGGGCAAACGGAAAAGTTCGTCGAGTACGATCGATTCGGTAGAGTCATTTCAGGCGGTGGTGGTACTGGCGAAATGAAAGCTGTAGCCACATCGCGGTACGACGAAGACGTTTTGGTGAATAACCACACGAAAATTTGGGGATCCTATTGGAATCAAGGTAAGTGGGGCTATGCCTGTTGTCACTCATGCGTGAAATCGTCTTATTGCATCGGGATCAAAGGTATCGAAGATGAAAAAGCGGCGGAGGAGTTGATGAAAGCAAACATGGAGCGCGCGAAAGAACGCGCCCATGAAAAGAGAGAAGATAATAGCAAAAAGTTAACAGAAAAGGGAAAAGATATTTGGGGCGCTGATGCGAAGGATATCCAACTCGACCCGGAAAAGCTCAGTGAAGCGTTAAAAAGAGAAGATGAACGTCTGCGAAAAGAGAAAAAACGCCGAGAGAACGGCGGGAATGATAGCGATGAAGAGGACGAAGACGATGTTGAAAATGGGAAGAAAAAGAAGAAAAAGAGAGTAAAATACAACGATTCGCATGAAGTAGAAGTCACCGAAGAAGACATGGAGGCGTACAGAATGATGCGGGACAGAGGCGAAGATCCGATGAAGGGCGACGGGACAAATGGCTACGATATGGTTTAGACAAAAAAAAGTACTCATACGCGAGTAGTTGTATAAATCTATATTTCTATTAATAGGTGTATTGCTTTGCACGCTTAGCAAATAATTAGCTCGCTGCAATCATCAACTCATTTTGCAAGCTCGTCGTCGTTGACGATACTTTAGCAATCCATTGGTCCAGTCTATCCGCCAACTCTTGAATCTGCGGTTTCAACAAAATCCTTGGCATTGCCCATGTGACAACAACTTTTGAACTGACTTCATCAATTTCTCCTCTAATCAACCCAGCCGATAACGTCTTCATCAACAAATACTCAACACCGTCCACGGTTAGCTTCGTTCTCAATGCGATATCTGCCAACTCAATCTCTCTCTTCTCCGCCGGTAACTCAAACACGATTCTCAAAAACGCTAAAATCGTAATCTTCTCTCTCAACTTTCTCTCATGCGCCACCAATGCCGGCTGCGCGTTTAACTGCTCCGCGTATCGTTCACACAACAAATCATATGCGTTCAAATCACCATCGTTAAATACCTGCACCATTTCTAATAACCACCCAAACTCGCTCCCGTTTTCTTTCGAGATATACTTTGAAATCGGATGCGCCAAAAATTCCGCGAAATTATACACGCCTTCACCTAAAAGCGCCGCTAACGCTAAGTCCACCGCCAACTCCGTCGCCACTTCGTCCCCTAAAACGGTCGCATCCACGTATGCAAGATATAAAATCCCAGATCCGTAGAAGTTTGCAAAATCTCTGTTGTGTTTATGCAACTGCGCGGCTAAATAATGATACGCCGCCGATACGCTTGGATCTGGCGCTTTCCACTGCGCGAGATCTTGCTTTGCATCCTTCGCGACTTCCATCTTTGCTTTCGATTCATCGCCGCCGTGTAAATAGAGTAAAGCGATGTGCAATCTCACGTACACCACAGCCTCTTCAAAGCTCGACTGTCTGGTCGTTTTAATCTTCTCCATCGCGGACGATAAAAATTCAATCGCTTCTTCTCTGTTTTTACATCTCGAAGAGACGTGCACGGCTATTCTCGCTAACCGGAGAGAGTTCAGTCGTTCTTCGAAATCGTTCACGAAAGTTTTATACAAGTTCACCAATAATTCTCCATCCTCCGGAGTGGAAAATAATATTCCATCCGCGACGGTACGCTCTAAACTTTCCGTCAGCTGGTGCCACAACTTTTGCGAGTATAACTCTTTCAACTCTTTCAACACGTGAAGTTTGTTGAGATCGGCTTGGGAGGAGGAGATCGCATCGTCGATGCACTGCTCCGCTTTGAGAGAAGACATTATTATCGGACTTTGATTTTGGGAGTCGTCTCGACACCGAACCGACGACGACGACGACGATCGAAAGCGTACGCACGGCGGGGGCTCCTTCGAGCGCGCGTTTGTTCGTGTGCAACAAAAGAAAAAGTTTGAAGACTTGTCCGGTTGATGAGAGATTGAAAAGAGAAAAAAATTTGACGATGATTATTTTGATTTCTCTCTCATTATTTTGATTTGTGCTCTGCTCTTTTGCTTTTCACTACTTGACTCCGACGACTAAAAATACTTTTGTACCAACGAACGAACGAACCAATGTCTCTCCCCCTTTACCCCCTAAATCTAACTACCTATCTAACGTATAACATCTATTCCATCGTCATCAACGATTTGATCCCACTCGCGACGATTTCCACGTGCTGCACGATCTTATCCTCGTTCTCCTTCTTCGCTCTCGCCTCGTCCGTGTAATGCTCTATCCTTTTTAAAGCGAGCGCGGTGGCCTCTTGGAAGGACAGTTGACAAAAGAAGCCCAGACCGACGTCGACGAAAACGTGCGGTCGTTTGTGTGTCGCATCGACGTCGACGGAAAGGTCGCAAAGAATTTCCGAGCCCAGGTCCACTCGAACGGTGGTAGTCGCGCTCGGCGAGCACTCGTCTTCCTCTTGTTCTCGTCGCATCTCCTGCTCACGCATCGCGTTTGCGCTGCTCTTCTCTAAACTTTCGATTTGCGTTAGTAAAGAGCGAAAGTCGGCGATTTTTTCTTCCACTTTTCTTCTCTCTTCGTGCGCTTTCTGCAACGCGGGCTCGAGCTTTTGGGAGAGAAATGCGCGGTAGGAATTCAGAACCCGCTGACGCTGTTGGTATTCCTGGTCCATTCCTTTGGTTTTATGCGTCAATCGTGAGAGACGAGGGGATTTTCAATGAGGAGAGACGTGAGTTTAAAACAAACCATCAGCAACTTTCTCTCGCTACGACAAAGTCCTCTGAAGGAGTCGGAGAGGAGTGGTGATGCGTGTTTTGTTATATTTGTTAAAAGTACAAGATTTTTATATTAGAAATATAATGCTGTTGTGGTTGTAGTTGTTTTGCTAAATCCAGTCGTCGTTCGTTGTCGTTGAAGCGCTCGGTTCGCCGCGTCTCTCTCTATGCTTGAAAGTACGCGCAACAACTTTATATTCTAAAAACGCTGGTCACCTCTCTCTCTCTCTCTCTCTCTCTCTCTCTCTCTCTCTCAATTCTCTTCACAATACTCGCAAGTCGCCTATATCTTTTTATTTTCTTATAGTTATTATCGAATCGGTTTACATCTTCTTTCTTCGTTTATCTTCTTATTCGTTTCTTTTTTGTGTCGTTGGATCAAATCTTTCCTCGAGGCGGTGTCGAAGGCCTACCACCCATCATCGAAGTGAAGCCGCCCATAAGTTTCCGCTCCGCTGGTTTCAAAATCTGGAAAGAGCACATCAAGTTTTCGTCGACAGTCATCATAGCCCCGGCATTATCAAACTCCCCGCAATAGTTTGGAGCCGAAAAGACCGTAACGAGCTGCCGTTTCCCAAAGAACTCGTATCCATTCTCGACAACCTGGTGTGCGCGAACAACTAAATCAAAGTCAAATTTCTCCAAAAACTCCGCGACAACGTCTGTACCATACGTGTAACTAACGCCTCTATCATTTTCACCCCAGCCGGTGATATCCGCTTCTGGATCTGACCATAAAAAATCGCAGAGCATGCCCATGTCTGGAATATCAGTCGGTCTTTTGATTTGTACAATTTGCTGTAAGTCCTTCAACTCCGGCGATGGTCCCCCGTGGATACAGAAAATCTTTTCGTCTACGATTGCTGCGAATGGTAAGCAGTTGAACACGTCGCAAAATACTCGCCAAAGTTTAATGTTATACCGACGCTTACACTCGTCGTAAAAACCATAGATTCGACTAATCGCGTTACACTCGTGGTTGCCTCTCAAAAGAAAAAAGTTCTCCGGATATTTGACCTTGTACGCTAAGAGTAAACATATAACTTCTAAACCTTGTTTTCCTCGATCGACGTAGTCTCCTAAGAAGAGGTAATTCGCTTCTGGAGGAAATCCTCCGTACTCAAAAAGCCGAAGTAAATCCGAATATTGCCCGTGTACGTCGCCGCACACCTTCAACGGCGCTTCCAACTCCAATAAGCATGGTTGTGCGAGAAAAATTTCTGTTGATGTCATGTGAAGAAGGAGAAGAAGAGTGTGTGTCAGTCGTGAAGTTTGGAAAGAATGGTCCCGAAGGAGAGAGTCACGAGAAAAAACGATTTCGAATTCGCCTTGAAATTTGGAAGAGCAGACGCCTCTCTGAGAATTTAAACTGCTTTTTTCCTCGTTTCCAACGACCATCAGCACGATCGATTTGGCGAAATTGAGATTCGAAATCGCCCACGCTCACGTCCATCTGCTCAAAATGCAGCCAATCGACCTCCCATAACGCATTCATTACAATTCCATACGTTAGATAAGATCATCTTCCAGGCTAATTTCCATTCGCAAGTCGTGTTAACGCTTCCCAAAATTATGTCAAAAGTGTAGATTTCCCCGAAGGCGTAAAAATACAAAATTCGAATTCGACCGTACCTCTAGCCGACGCGCATAACGCACGTATCTCCCCTTCCGCTAATTGTACCGTACGGTTATTTGGTTGTCCTCTGACGCTCAATAATCGCTCGATGATCGAGTCTACGTCGAGCGTATTTGCGTGAGCCATTTGAAATTTTCGCGGGCCGTTAGAGAGCGGAAAATTCAGCAAAATTCCGCGTTCTGCAACACAACCTCAGTTCACGCGACGTGTTCTCGATCCTTATTCTCACGTATATTCGTCCACACTGTATCCTTTTACGCGATAAGTGGGAGAAAAGCGGGGGAGGGGAGGGCAAACGCCTTTTAGCCTTTGCTAAACGAAGAAAAACTGTGACGCGAAAACCACGTTTTTTTTTCTTCGGGGGGGTGAAAAAAAAGGACGCACTGCTCAAAAAAAACTCTCTGTCTGTCGTCTGTCTCTAACACAAAATGCAAAACACAAAATTGAGACAACGCACGCACCACTTTTCATAAGCGCGCTCGTTTGTACCGTTTCACACGGAAGAGAGAAACAGAGAAAGAGAGAAAGAGAAAAGGCGCTTTGGCGTGGGCGTGATGGGCCTTTGAAGAAAACCACGCGACGAAGGAAGGAACGATGACGAAAGAATCGCGGGGATGTCTCGCCCTTTCCTCGCAACGGTCGCTGAGAAAGAGGTTCGCTTTTTTGCTTCGCGAAATCGCGTTGGAAGGCAGAGACGGGTGCTCGCTGCCAAAAGCGTTTGAACTTTTAGAAACTTCGTTGGAAAGGAGGAGAAAGCTACGAGAAAACGGAGAAACGAACGAAACGGAAAACGACGAGGACAAGGATATTGATTTGGACGCAGAAGAAGACGTCGAGGACGAGATCGACGACAAAAACAAGAAAAAAGGTGAGAAACTGAAACGATTGTTGTTCCAGTCGTTGGTCTCGCGAAGTTCGCTCGCAAAGACGAGCGATTTTAACACTCTGGAATCGATGGAAATGAAACCACCAGACGTGCACTTCATGGTAAAAATCCCGGAAAAGTGTAAGGTAACCACGACGGAGTCAGAAGCGTTGGCTGAAATCGACGCGGCAGAGAAGTTTATCGTGCGAGAGAGTTTCGAGTTTCGAAAGTCGAGGCGTGGAGACGACGGTGAAAACAACGACAAGAACACGAGCAATAAAAGTAGTAGCAAGAAAAGGAGGAAACGGCAACAACAAGGACGCGATGATGAAAAAGTAGACAAATGCGTGATAACTTTTGAAGAGTGCTTCGATGCTGAAAATGCGAATCCAATCATGCTTGTCGCCTCTTTGCATGTACGAGAAGCCGTGTTGAGTTTAACCGATGCGAGGTCATGGGAACAAGTTATTTCGCCGTTTTCGCGACGTATCTTGGAATTTGTCGCAAAAAGAAGACAACACGGCGCAACAACAGCGGAATTGAGTGCCGATCTTAACATGAAACCAGCAAAAATAGATCCACACGCGAGGCAACTCGAAGGTTTGCGCCTCGGCTTGAGAAGGAAAGTTTTTCGTCAAGAGACGAGAACGACCGAAAGCGGCATGTGGCTCCCGGAATTTGTACCGAGGAAGGCAACGGCTTTGAGCCATGTGATGAAAAAGAAATACGTGGATCGGTTGTTTACCATTTTAGAAGAAGCGGGTAAGGCGCACGCTGTTCCAATTGACGACATTAAGCCTGAAATGGCGAAAACGTTGAACGGTTTGATTTACGGCATGAATCCAAGACGTAGTCAAAAATTGTTTGGCGAACTTCGCAACGAATTAGTCGAGAAAAAGTGCATCCTCCTCGGAGTAGTGAATGTCGAAGACGAAAACACGGGGAAAATTGTTGCCAAGGAAGCGCTTCAATTGATCGAACGCCCGCAAGAGTACACCTACACGCAAACTTTATCGATGGTGCAAGGGATTGGTGGTGGCAACAAGAATGCGCAGCTCTCACCGTCCTTGGACAAGGAAAAGCAGAACGAACTTTTTCTCTCGAAGGTCGATATGAGCTGTCGAGATAGTGATAATACATCAATACCGTGGGTTAAAGATGATCCCGAATACGAGCCTTCTCAATATACGATGTGGACTGGTAATGGTAGCAGAGAGCTCGTCTTACAAGAAACGTATGAGCATCAACTGCTCGAAAGAATAGCAAAAAGTAGCGCGGGTGTAACCACAAAGACTCTCGGAATCGAGCTCGATATCGCAACAAAACCGATGCAGAAAAAATTAGAAAAGTGCGAAGTGTTTGATAAGCTTCTGAACCGAACGACAATTCGAGCAGGGTCGAATGTTAACGTGTATTATAAGCTGAAGGAGACCATTGCTCGAAAGCGCGGCATCGCGATGGCTTGGGAAGATGAAAATTTAGAAACGAATGCAGACGGTGAGAACAATATTGCACAAACAGTGGCAAATAAACCTCTCGATAGGAACCAAGTTCGTTTAGAATACGTGAAGGCACACATCTTAGACAAAGGCTTTGCATTTCAATCGCGTTTGAGTAGTTGGTTAGCAAAGAAGGAGGGGCACGGATTAACGCGTATTGACGTGACCCAGATCAAACAAATCGTAGAAGCTTTACTACAAAGGGAAAAGTTCTCTCATTTTGTTGTTAGGGGATTATCGGGCAAACAAGACACGGTGCTGTGCTCGCCAGAGTTTTTTAATTCGATCGATGTCAAAAATCTTACGGAAGAGTTCATTACGAACATGTTGGTTCACGGCGAGCAGCAGCGACTTGCAAAAAGAAAGAAGTTGGAAAATTGTGGCATAGGGCTTCCACAGTTGCAGGCGTTCGAGAAGGAAATATCAACGGCTGCTACAGCAATGACGACGGCGACAAAGAGTGTGAAGAACAAGAGCAACACGGGCAGCGAAATTTTGCTCGTTGCAAATGAAAATGAAATGACTCGTGACGATACGAAAAGATCAACACCGCCACTGCCACGAATCTCACCTGTGAGTGTTGGTATTCCCAAAAATCCAGTGGATGTTCCATTTGAACGACTGCGTTACGAAAATGCGTTGCGATTTGGCATGTTTCGTTCACATGCATTGCGATGTCGCGCTTTACATTTACACTTAATTCAAAATGCGACAAATGGATGCATCTCCGCGCACGAACTTCGAAAAAATATTCCAGTCAAATTACACTTTCAGCTCACGCCGCCTCCAAATGGTTTGACTGCGACGCAGCTTGCAACGTTATACGTCGCTGTTATCCAGGATACAAAATTTCATGATTTAGACAAGACTTTAGCCAAAGCAGCGTACGACTCGGATGCCATAGGAGACGTGTTGAAAGGATTGAAGAACATGGGATTGTGGACATACGGTACTACTACGAGTGCTCTGAAACCTTTATCATCGAGAAAGCGAAAAGCGCCCGTTCAAGAAGACGTAGAGTACAAAGAAGAGTTGAGCGATATTGACGTTTCTTTACAACTCGCTGATGTCGGCACGTACGTCAAACCGGAAGCTGATGGTGGTAAACGCAAAATAGAAATGAACATTACAACGGTTGAGTCGTGCAAGGCGTACTGGAACGCTCTTGAAACAACATTTACAGGTATGAAATTCGACATCAACATGGGCGATTGGTCGACTCGGCCCAACACCATTGCAATTACGCAGAAGAAGAATTGGGATTTATCCATGATCATTCAGAATCCCAAAGAAGCTTTGCTTTTATCGAACCGATTTGAAGATTTGTGGAAGCGCTGGGTGCAAAGCTCAATGGACGAGCCACATCCAAACCACGCGCAACGGCGGTATCCCACTAGAGACGAACTATCAAAGCCTGAAAATACATTATTAAGAGCTAGTTTGGGAGGTGCACAACGTAAGGTTGGTTTGAAACCGGTAATAACTTTGAAAGAAACGCCAACCCTTGCGTTTGTTCTGAAACAGATAGTATCGGACACGAAAGAATACACTGGCTTGACTGAAAAGAGAGCCGACGATTTGTGGAAAATCTACGGTGAGAGTGTTCAGAAAACTCTTGTAGGAGGCCATGCGACGTTTGGTGTTGATGGTGGAAAAACGTTAGGGGTAAAAAGTACAGATTCTGGAGTTATCACGGAGGACGAGTTACAACGAATTGCACTCCTAACGAGACAAAAGTCTCAGCGCGAGTCATCCAAGAATCAAAATATTCAGCGCAACAACAACAGTAAGAACAACGCTGATGATAGCGATGGCGACGGGCGAAATGGTAACGGCGATGCTGTGAATGGTGGTTCCCTGTTAAATGACCCTGACGACGACGAAGATGACGAAGATGAAGATGACGACAACAATGCAAACCTCTCTTCGAGACTGCGCTTTAGAGCACCGAAAATGATTTTCGATATAGATTCTGATACCTTCTTGTTGGCGACTGTGATTCAACACATGATAATATCAGGACAAGAAGACATTGAACCGTCGATAGATCTTCGAACACGTTCAGCCGCTTTTGGTAACGTTGCTTTGGTATTCCAGGCTATGCGAGAATCCTGGGTTGATCGATACAGAAACGCGACGGAGTTGGCCATCATAAAAAGATGGAGAATCCTATGCAAACATGCTTCTCCAATGGAGGAAGCAGGTGGAATCATTCGAGATGCATACAAATACGCAAAGCTTGAGTACGAATCTGGAAAACAATCGCGACGCAAGCGAGATGAGAGTCTCCTGAACGCATTATTATCGATAAAATCTACAGAAGAATCTGATGAACCTGTTGGGATACAGGAGCAGGTCCAGCGTGTGACCGATGCAATTCAAGGCAGAGAACGCGCTCCGGAAGGAAAGAATTGGGAAATGTCCGGTGAGTGGACGCCAGACATTCAGCAACGCACCTCGGTTATGGCGAGACAGATTCTCTTCAACAATAGTTTTAAAAGTCGACAGAATGTCGCTCATGACGACGACATGGACGTCGAGCAAGACCATATTGACGATGAAGACGGTGGTTTTAACGGCGCTGCTGCCAGTGTTGACGATGACGACGTCGAGAAGGAAGAAGAAACAGAAACAGAAAAAGTTGTCAACGAGAAGATGAAAAACGTCGAAGCTGCTGAAGCAGAGAAGGAAAAAGAAGAAAAGGGACCGGATACTGAGACGGAGATAGGAAACGAAGAAGACAAAGCAGGAGCAACAGGGGATGCAAAGGCTTCGGAGAGACGGCCAAAATTGGATCCATCCAAGTGGTTGGTCCTGGATGAAGTCAAATGCGAAGTGTGCGGGCGCGGCGATCGTGAAGATGAAGTGCTCTTGTGCGATGGTTGTGATAACGGATTTCATATTTTCTGTTTAAAACCGGCATTGAAGAAAATTCCCGACGATGAGTGGTTCTGTGAGAGATGTAAAGCCGCTTTGGAACCGACAGATGAAGGAGACGAGTACGTGCCGCGACCAACGCGTACGAGAAACGCTGGCGTTCCTGCTCGCGTTGTGGCTCCTCCACCCGTTTACCGTGAGAACGGTGAAGATATGGGATTGGCTATGGGAGGCAGGCGGAAGGTGGCGAAAAAGTTTACGCAGATAAAATTCAACGAAGAACGACGTGCCCGTAACGATAGTGTTGGCGAACCTATCATCGAAATTCGCAAAAAAGCAATCGAAATTTTCAACTCAATGTTTGCGAATAAATATTCAGAAGAGACTGCAAATACCAATGGTGTCACGAAAGAGATTTTGCCTGTGCACGAAATCAACGCCGCTTCCATGCTGGCGTACATTTCAGGCATGATTACAAACAAAATTGATATGGTATCCTTGGCAGAACACGAGGAAGTGAACAACCCTTCCGATGCGAAATGGGCATTCAAAGTGCTCGCGAAGAATAGTAAGGAGTGCTCCGCATTTGGTTTGAAAACTTCAGGGGAGAAAATCCAACGCGGTTTTAAGCTCATCGACGCAGAAGATAACGACAACAACATGGAAGACGAGGACGCAATGGATATAGGTGAAACCGACCCCAACGTCGAGCAAGAGGTAACGCGATATGTTTCCGCGCGTTTAAATGCGAGCGAATCTGATATCGTAGAGTTCATTGGTGGCGACTCCTCGAGCACAAAACGAGCGCTCAAAGCGCTCGCGGTGCGGGGTGAGCTTCTCTTACGAACCGTGCGCGTACACCATTCTGGAGTACCAAGTATCTTCATGAAAGTGGAAAAAAGTAACGACAGAGCAACGACCAACGCGAAAACTGAAAACTTTTACTGCGTTCCCATTGAGAACCAAAGAGTCTAATATAAAAACTAATGATAATACACTCTAAGTAAGCAAGCAAGCAAGCAATCACTCTTTTCACGTTTTCACGGCATGGACACCTTTATCGCGCGTTTAATTGCATTCGGCATGGTTTGCATAACAATTGGAACGTCCACCAGTTTTTTGGGGATCCTCACATCGCCATAGCCTCTTAAAAAGAGAATTTTCGCACCATCCTCAATCTCTTCCACTTTCGCTTCAATCGTCCCCACGGACACGAACGACCCGGGATCCTTCGGGTTGGATTTCAAGAAATCCATCTCAAACCCAGTTTTCGTTTTGTCCACTTTTTGTGGGAGGACGAAAGGCATGTTCTGTCCACTCGTCGTGAGAGTCGTTGCCCACTGAAACATCGTAGAGGAGAAGACGTCGACATCAATATCTTTCGGTAATTTCGCAGTGCCAAGTTGGACGCTTTCTGCTCCCTCTAAGTTTGATCCCGCGCAGATTTTGGAAGCGAGAGTAGACTTTCGCCGTCTGTTGGTGGTTGGGACCGCTACAGTTTGCGTTGCGACTCTCTGCGTGCTGGCGAACATAGCAGTAGAGGACGAGGAAAATTGAGAAGTGACGCGTTTTCCTTTTTTTCTTCTTTTTCTCTCCAGACGAAGAGAGGACTCCATCGAAACATCCAACTCGATCCCGCACTAAACCTTTTATTTATGCCACGCGAATACGCGGTCTCTTTCTCAGCGAACGACGCAACAAGATGTCTGTCCTCCCCATTCTCCTCCTTTTTCTTCTTTTCACGGGTACACTCTCGCAACAGATGCAGCAGCAGCGCATAAATATAACTACAACTACCGATGATAACGCCTATTATTCTTTTGACTGCAATAAAAATATCAACCTTTTCGTGGATAAGCTACAGTACGAAGAGACGAACGATGCGCACGAATTTAGTGCCTTTCGAGCGTTATTATTAGCCACGAGGAGCTCAAATTGCAAAGGATTACGGCTAGGACAATCGCACAGGACAATCTTTGCGGCGACGAACGAGGCTTTCCAAAAATATGTGCACAGATATGTGACTTCAATCTCTGCAATGTTTGAAGACGAGTATCTTTTATGTGAGTTGGCAAAGAAAACTCGATTTAAGCAAAGGATATACTCTAAAGATTTCATCGATGGACGAGTGTTTGAGGAATGGGAGGATGGGGTTAATAAGAGAGCACACATTCGCGTCGTCAATCAAGACAGGTCAAAGAGAGAGATTTACGTAACAAATGCGAAAGTAATATCGTCGTATTCCACATGCAATGACACCGTCACCGTACACGCGATCGATGACTTGATGATTGAGAGCAACGATACTCCAGGTAATGCGCTCGCAATGTATAAGTTACCATCATTATATGATTTTCTCGAATACAGCGCGTTCGCAGAAGACGTTTCGATTTCGCTGGAAGCTTTATACGTCGCGTTCGGATACGTGAAGATTTTTCAGAACGCCGGCTCGGCGCGTACTGTATTGATACCGTCAAACGACGCGTGGAGAATTTTTTTTGCAGAAACATCTCTCACGAAATCGATGCTTTTCAAAGACGAATCAAATCACGACCAGTTGAAAAGTATAGTGTTGAGATTCCTAGTCTCCTCTTTTCAACAGCTAAAAGCGAGTTCTGGAGCCATGAAATCATTCGCACAGAGTTATGGCGGCGATGACCTCCCCTTTATACTCGTAGAAGATATCCATACCAGCGATGGATTGTTAATGATCGTTTCACGCCTTCCTCTCCTAGAAATGCGAGTAGAGAAGTACCCGGCGTCGAAATTCTTCGACCCGGTGTTTCTTTTACAGAAGAACGCTCGCGTGTCGCTCTATAAAAATTTGTTACAGAGCGAAAGTCAAATCATTGATTTTCTCCAGCAAGAACTTCCGGCTATTTCATCATCAAATAGAGATGGTGGCGTCAAGACGAGATCCGTCATCGGTGTTCTGGCACCCACAAATGCTGCATTTCGAGACGCGCTGAGATACTTGAACGTTCAAACTTTGCTATCGCCTTCGAATAATTTAAACGTGACGGATGATGAGAGAACTCTGTTGAAACTCATCACGCAGCAGATTATCACGTACAACACGTTTCGAATTTTGGAAGCAGATGCGGTGGCACTCGAATCCGCCGCACAAGATGGTGTGACGGCTGAAATTGATTTTAATTCATTGGACAGTTACCTCACCTACCCGATCCTTAGACGCCCCGGTAACGTGTTTATGGGAAATCCAATCGCAAAGAAACTGAAAATAACGAAACAAAAAAGTGAAAACGTTATGAAAGTGCGCGGCATGTTGAATTCCGCTTCAATTTTGCACATTTTATCTTCAAATAATGGGTTGTTAATAGTGACCGATGAGTTACTCATTCCACCAACGGCAGAACTAGGTTTGAGTTTGTCCGACAGACTCGAAAGAATTCCGTTCGCGTTCTTATATCGAAACCTGCTAGCTTATTTAGGACTCTCGCCGGAGCTGCGCTCGGGATGGAATGATGCCATAGTATTCCTCGCTCACGATTTGCCTATGATTTCCACATTATCTGGTGTTGACATAAATATTACATCTAATAATGCAAGCAACAGTGTAAACGTGTCGTCATTATTTGTTAATGAAGATGATAATATGATCGATGAAGCATTATACGATATAATCATGCGTAACATTTGGTTTAACCATCTTCAAAAAGATACGAATTTGTATCATGAATCATATATTTCTTTAGATGTGCACAACTTGGACGAAAATGTAAACTGTTTTCAAACGCTGAACGATGCAACTGCTAGCGATACGTGCAACAGATTCAATAGGGAAGACGTGTTTGATGCCAATTCTGAAAATGTCGCAAGAAACGCTTACTTAGAAGTTCTCGAACAAGACAATAACACAGAAACATTCGTTACGACTCAGACACGACAGATTATTGGGGATTCACAATTAGCGCTCAACGGGGAAGTTTACGTCATATCATCGCTACTCATCCCGAACTTCTATAAAAAATGTTCACGATTGCCCGATTTTTCCCTCAAAATCACAGGAAACGATACACAGTCTCAGATCTTTGCGATTGATGACTTGTACGGAAAAGTAAAAAAGCGTTTCTCTGTGGAAACTGTCATTAAGACTTTCAAGCGTCAAATACTTGCCAATTCGTCCATATTTGAACTTAATGGATCAGCCTATGATACATACGATAACATGATGCGCAATGGTACCTCATCAGACGAGGTAGACGTATTCACGTGTGATCCGTGGTGTTTAGGTCCAACCACTTGGATCTTTTGCAAACCGTGTCGTGGTGAACAGTTTCAAGTAATATTCTCCATCGGCGGTTTCGCGCCATATCAACCCAGCGGTGGAGCAATGATACTTGCCGTGAGCGATACAAACGAGTTGTATTTCGGGGTATCGCAATACGTTGCAACATTTAATTTAGGTGCAATTGACGCTGGTGGTGGATTGAGACTCATAGACGGGCGGGTTAAAGCGATCGGTGTAACGATGCCTCTAGAGAAACCTGTTCGTATTCTGGCTACGTACGATGGATACGCAAACATTACCAAAATATACGTAAACGGTAAATTTTGCGGCGTTGGAAGTTTAGATGGGTACCAGTTTGAACCGTTCGATGGCGACGATACGCCTCCGTCACTTCGAATTGGCACGTTAGGGACGGTCACATCAAATTCATCATCATTTTTTGATAAACAACCAGCTTTCTTGAAATTGTTCCCTCGACTGCAAAGCATCTATGACAATGACGTACAGAATCGGTATTTAGATTATGCGGGACAGATTGATGCCGTGAATGTCTGGTTTGACTATGTCAAATACCCATCCACATGTTATAATTAGTTCACTGCAATAGCTCAAAGCTTCGTACGCACTCTCGCAGCTCTTTCTTCAATTTTTTCCACGAAGACAAACTCCCTGTGGCTCGCACCGTCACTTCCACCTTTTCGTTTACAACGAATAGCGAAATCAATTCCACGGCGGCACCGAATCTTCCCGCTGTCCCACCTCCCACCTCGGTTTCAATTTCCCAAATTTCTCCGACGCCTTGTTTCGTATACTTTTCTTTCCGTTTCGTCCTTTGATTCTTCGCAGAAAGTGCCATCTGTTTCGCCTTCGAATCTATTGACACGTAAGAGTCCTTCAAAGTTCTTTTATCGGGTGGCAAAGTATTTATAAATATAGCCAACGTACTCGCTTCGTCCCGCGGATCTTTAAACGAACAGTCAACCCCGACTACTCGCGCGGAACTGACGTCTGTCAAAGCCGCGAATCGTTCCGGAAATTCTATGCTGTAGTTTACTCCTGCCTTTTCTTTTAATATCGAACTTTCGTCAGACCAAATTTTTCTTCGCAGTGCGTTATTTGTTTGTATCTGCGAACTTTCGTACGCGTACCCCTCGGGAGCATCTATCAAGACGACATCATCGCTATCTCCTGCTACTGCTGCAACGCTGTTGGTGAATAAAATAGCAGCCGTGGTCTGCGAGAGCACGTCTCTTCGTCGTTTTAGTTTTAGCATTTGTCTGTCCGCGCTCTCTCTTTCCTCCTCTACAGTTACGGGTGTCAGCATCATCGCCGCTCTTCTCGTACTCTCACGAGAAGAAGTCGTCTTCTTCCGCATCGCCAATACAACCACGTCCAAACAATGCGCGCTCGCTCGAGTAGAAGAAGATGATGCTATCATCGAACTCATTTCTCTCTCTCTCTCTCTCTGTCTGTGTGTGTGTGTGTGTGTGTGTGCCTGTTGTGTAAAGTCTGTACTTGTACGAGTATAAAAATTTTTGTTGCGCAAAAGACAAAAGTGGACTGATTATTCGACGTTCGAGTGAGATTTTTGCGCGTTTTTTGCAAGATGAGTCCGAAAAAGATCTCTCTTTGGGACGACGAAAAGAGAAAGAGAAGCCTCTCTCTCTCTCTCTCTCTCTCTCTCTCTCTCTCTCTCTCTCTCTCTCTCTCTCTCTCTCTCTCTCTCTCTCTCTCAACAACAGGACACACGATTTTTTGGTAAACAA
>Ga0310343_10000313_pt1 | contig 22968 bp, 13 predicted proteins | sample HC15DNA2025_MG_FD_203519 | JGI IMG/M metagenome (GOLD analysis project Ga0310343, IMG submission 203519) | Marine microbial communities from station ALOHA, North Pacific Subtropical Gyre - HC15-DNA-20-25_MG | ecosystem: Environmental > Aquatic > Marine > Oceanic | place: Pacific Ocean: North...
GGCGCTCTCAAAATGGCAATGATAAAAGCGGTACGTGATAGTGTCCCTCAGCCACATATCAAGAGAATTCTTGACCTTGCAAATCAAGGATGGAAGAGTTTAACATTCGAACAAATGGATACTGATTGGCAAGGAGAGGGTTATGCAACTGTATCCGGTCAAAACTCCAACAATTCGGTTCGAGTCCCTAATTCATTCATGGAATCCCTTCGTAAAGATGGGGATTGGAACCTTTACCACAGAACCGAACTAAAGAAGGCTGGTCAAGAGGGAAGAGAGCCTGAACCTTGTAAGACAATGCCGGCAGCGGAATTATGGGACAAAGTAGCATACACCGCTTGGGCTTGTGCGGATCCAGGGGTTCAATTCGATACAACAATCAACGAATGGCATACCTGTCCTGAGGGCGGCCGAATTAACGGCTCAAATCCTTGCAGTGAATACATGTTCCTTGACGATACCGCTTGTAATCTCGCTAGCATAAATCTACTACATTACTATGACAAGGCGACTCAAACCTTTGATGTTGAAGACTTCCGACATTCCGTTAGATTGTGGACTGCTACATTAGAAATTAGTGTACTGATGGCACAATTCCCTTCGGCTGAAATCGCCCGTCAGTCCTACGAATACCGAACCCTTGGTCTCGGTTACTGCAACATCGGTTCACTTCTGATGCACATGGGAATTCCCTATGATGATGAAAGAGGCTACGCGATTTGTGGCGCTGTTACTTCGATTATGTGTGGTGAATCCTATGCAACCAGTGCCGAGATGGCTTCAGTCCTAGGGCCATTCCCGAACTATTCAGAGAATGCAGAACATATGTTGCGTGTAATGAAGAATCACCGCCTTGCAGCATACGATGCTCCGGCAGAGGAATACGATGGTTTGTCTGTATTACCAATGGGAATTAATGCAAAGAAGTGTCCAAAGGATCTTCTTGGCGCTGCTAGAGAATCATGGGACCGCGCCATAAGAGAAGGTGAAGAGCATGGTTACAGAAATGCACAGACTACCGTTATCGCCCCAACAGGAACTATTGGATTAGTAATGAATGCTGACACCACCGGAGTAGAGCCACAATTCTCACTAGTTCAGTACAAACAACTAGCTGGCGGGGGCTCTCTAAGAATCATCAACCACGGAGTGCCAAACGCTCTACGACGATTGGGGTACTCAGAAAAAGAAACGCAAGCAATTCAAGAGTACATTATGGGAACTGCTTCACTAGGCAACTGCCCTACTGTATCTTCTAAGGTATTGAAAGCCGCTGGCTTCAATGCAAAGATGGTGAAGAAAGTAGAGTCGAGCTTCCCCGATGTTTTCGATATACGCTCTGCATTTGCGCCTTCTATCCTCGGAGAAGATTTCTGTACAGAAACTCTAGGGATTTCAAAAGAACAATTTGAGGACCCATTCTTTGACACACTCGGCCACCTTGGATTCTCTAATGATGAAATTGATCAAGCCAATGATCACGTCTTTGGATATGGTACAATTGAGGGTGCACCTGGACTAAAGGATGAGCACTTGGCTGTGTTCGATTGTGCAACTCCTTGTGGTAAGTATGGAAAGAGATCGATCGATTGGAAGGCTCACGTATTGATGATGGCAGCCGCTCAGCCATTCATTTCCGGAGCAATTTCGAAAACAATCAACATGCCGGCTGATGCCTCTATTGAGGATATTAGAGAGGCCTATGATCTAAGTTATGATACCATGATTAAGGCATGCGCAATTTATCGTGATGGAAGTAAACTCAGTCAACCATTGATGAATCAGTTAGTTGATGCCACATCTCTAGATGAGGAAGAAGAAGATGAGGCGGTTACTGTTGTTCACAAGATGGTAGAGCAAACTGCTGAAGCTCTTCCAATCCCTGCTCCTGCTGCTACAGTTGTGGCCGAGCAGTTTGTCCACAATTACATCGCAACAAGAAGACCTCTGCCTGATGTCAGATCATCTAGTACGATGAAGGCAAGAGTAGGAGGTCACACAGTTTACCTATCTTCAAGCAACTATGATGACGGTCGATTGGGTGAGATCATGATTACAACCTCGAAAGAGGGTGCGGCATGGAGATCCCTACTGAATCAATTCGCGATCGCAGTGTCGATTGGATTACAATACGGTGTTCCCCTGGATGCGTTCGTCAAGTCGTTCACTTTCCAGAAGTTCGACCCGAGTGGAATGGTAACCGGTGGTAGTGGCCGGGTTAAGATGTCAACTTCAATTGTCGATTACATATTCCGTGAATTAGCAATTCAATATCTAGAGCGTGACGACCTAGCTCACGTCTCTGCTGAAGATATGGTATCAACATCAATCAGCAGACCCGAGCAAACAGAAGAGGGATTGGTGCGGACTCAAGGAGAAAAGAGAGATGTACAGTTGACTCTGAATGCGGTTGCTCCATCTGAGGACGAGGATTCTCGCATACGCCGGATGGCTCGTGAGCGTGGCTTTACTGGGGATATCTGCGACGAGTGCGGAAGTAGTCAGATGGTTCGTAATGGTACTTGCCTGAAGTGCAATGCCTGTGGTGCCACTACCGGTTGCTCCTGATTTCTACAGTAATTCGTAGGCATCAGTGCTTCTCATTTCGACCCATTTGGCAAGATTATCGAAAGATTCTGGGTTGGCTTGCTTGATAGTTTCACTAGTTGTTTGGAATGCTTCTGGAGAAACTCTAGCCTGCTCGACAATCAGATTTCCTACTCTAGAGCGGCCAATTTCGGAAGATGAAAGCCATGCCGAAGAAAGAAGTTGGGCTGGATCAGTTGGGTTAGTTGAGAGATAATCTCGAAGTCCTGATTCGACTAGTCTTTGCGTTGCTTTTTGGTTTCCTTTTGTGAGAATAGATTGTGCCCTCACAATGAATTCTTCTTCGGAGAAACGGGCTAATCCTCCTACAAATGAGGCGCAGAGTGTCTGTATTGATTCATCCGTCTCAGAGGATAGGCGGTCGGCCAAGGTAAGAGCGAGTGTTGCTTCTTGAGAATGGGTTCGAGAGAGATTTTCTGCTACCGTTCTTCTAGTGCCTATTGAGCGATGATCTGCAGATGCGACGAGAATATCTGTTGCTTCTTCCGGTGAATGTGATAGCATCTGTAGTCCTGCTCGTACATACGGGCTGCTGTCATCTTCAGTTTGCCCGAGAGCGTCAATCACACGGGAAGGAATCGCTAATATCGGACAAAGATGTAGTGAGGCAGAAAGATTCTCCAACCATTTTGGCAGAATCTTGGCTGAAGATTCTGGTTTCATCGATATTGTATCGAGAATTGTCGTTGCGGCCATCACACCCGCAGGGTGAGGAGGGAGTGGATTGTTGGTCGACATCTCTGGAGACCATACAATTTGATGATGGCCGACGACATTCGAATATGGTAAATTTCCAGGAGTGACAGCATAAGCGATTGCTTCAAGGAAATAGTAGCAATCATCCCTGGCAACTTCTGTACCACCCAATGCTAGACCTACTAGCAAACTTGAACCAAGATACCACCTATCTGTATCTGGTACATTCTCATCTAATGCAACTGCTAGCCAGTCTCTAGTCTGAAGCGCAAGTACTCTCTCTGCAATTGCATCCGAGTTAGATGCTAGCCATTCTGATTCTGCCTCCATGGGATCTATTGAGCGACGAACATAATCCGGTAGATGTACCTCGCAAACCTCAGCTAAACGCATATTGAATCCTTGACGATCTATTGCGAAGATTCCTGCCGCCTGCCGGACCAATGATTCAGAATCTGTAGGAGATATTGCAGGAAAATCCGGTAGTTCTAGAGGAGGATTTGGTAGTGGTGCAATCTCAAATGCTTCACGCACCGCCTCCTTGAGTCTTTCATCGGTTTTCTGCCAGACTAAGGCGCTGCCTTCGCGTCTGGCCATTTGGACCGACTCAAATCTCTAGTTCGATGTTTAGGTTCTGGATGAGTTCCTTGTACCTATTTCGGATTGTAACCTCAGTGACACCGGCCACTTCAGCAACCTCTCGCTGAGTTCTGCGCTTACCGCAAAGAACTGATGCAATGTAGATGATTGAGGCAGCAATACCTGTTGGTCCTCGACCACTGGTGAGCTCCTTTTCCTGAGCCTTCTGAATCAACTCGTATGCCTTGGCTTGTACCTCAGCATCTAGGTCGAGTCCTGAGCAGAATCGAGGAATGTAATCCTCAGGCTTGGTTGGTGGAATCTTCATCTTCAATTCACGAACCATGAATCTGTATGTACGACCAATTTCCTTTCTACCGGTTCTGCTAGCATCACCGATTTCGTCGAGAGTTCGAGGATTGTTGCATTGGCGGCAAGCAGCATACAGGGATGCTGCTGCTACGCCTTCAATCGAACGACCGCGAATGAGTCTCTTCTCGACTGCTTTCTTGTAGTTGACTGCTGCAGTTTCTCGGATACTCTTTGGAAGATCTAGGCGGCTGGCCATTCTATCCAATTCTGCAAGAGCCATTGCGAGGTTTCGCTCTGTTGCATTGCTTACTCGAGAGCGCTTCTGCCACTTTCTCATTCGGTAGAATTGGGAGCGGTATCTGGAAGAGATTGTCTTTCCTGAGTAGTCCTTGTTCTGCCAATCAATATCGGTGGAAAGACCCTTATCGTGAAGCATTACAGTCATTGGAGCACCAGTACGTGCACGCTGGTCACCTTGCTCGGGGCTAAATACACGCCACTCAGCGCCTTGATCGATAACCTTGTCTTCAAGGACAAGTCCACAATCTTGGCACACAATTTCACCACGAGTTTCGTCGCGGTCTAGATTTCTTGAACCACATTCATCACACTTGACAGTGTCTTCTACAAGATATTCTGACATTTCTTAATCACCTCTTTCGACCCGAAAGGTAAAATATTCGCGATGGACTTGTTATTTAAACCTTAGAGGTATAGTAAATTGGTTCTAAATGAAGGTCTGCAAGCCTAAGCATTCTTGCGCGAATGGTGAAATAGCAACAGACCTTGGCGTAGATTAAGCGAGAGGTGTTGATATACAGTCTTGGCCACCTTCCAAAGTCAATCTTAACCCTAACAAAAGGGTACTATTTTTGACAAAGGATTTGGAGTTGATTCGTAAGCAGCTGTATGAAGGTGTTAATCTTCGAATGGAAGATTTGTCTGTCGATGACTTGCTCGATGATATCAACACCGATGTTATGACCCCCGCCTGGGTATGTTTTGATCATGATCCTGCAATCTTGGCAGAGAATGCCTACGCAGGACTTCTGCATGAAGGTAGTCGTGTCTTTGAGCCACGAGCATTGATTGATGGTGGATTTGAGGTAATTGTTAGCGGACATCGAAAGGGAACTGGAAGTAGTAGAGAGACGGCCGCTCAATGTGAGAGGTGGTCAGGAATCCGTATTGTAATCGCCGCATCCTTCGCTCCTATTCATGAAAGAAATAACATCAACCTAGGCCAATTAATGGGCGACCATTCAATGCTCGAGCGTCTACAGAACGGAGAGAGTATCGGACTGGACGAGTTCACAGGGAAATACGACCCTGTGACTAAGCTAATTGTAGAGAATGGGGGGATATTCCCATTCGCTAAGAGAATGAAGGCTGGCGATGTTGAATTGCCTGTAGTAAGTAATGAGCCAGTTCCAATGACGATGGCAGAGAAGATGATTTCCAACAAATTGCTTGGGCAGGATGGTATTCGCGGATATGTCAAACCGGGAGATGCTGTGCTTGCGCAAGTTGATGGTGGGTATTCCCATGAATTCACTACAGCTCAGGTTCACAATTTCCTGGCTGCTGAATATGGCGAGGATTATTCATTACCAAATCCACCAAAATTTGCAGTCTTTGAAGACCATCTCTTGTATGCAACAGGGGTCGCAAGGTTTGCCAAATTTGAGGATAAGATTCAGACTTTGCGTGATTTGCAAGTAGCTTTCCAACAGCACACGGGAGTACGCGATTATTCCGCGGTGAATGGTGTAAGTCCCGGTATTTGTCATCAAGTTGCTCGAGAGGAATTCATCGATGTTGGTGACTTCATTCAAGCCACAGATAGCCACACTTGCATGGGTGGTGCTAGTAATGCCCTGACATACGGAGTTGGTTCAACTGAGTACGCTAACTTGGTACACAACCAATTCGCGTTCGTAAAAGTTCCAGAGAGTATTAGATTCGATTTGGTTGGAAATTTAGATCCAGGTTGTACTGCAAAGGATGTAATTCTACATATCCTTTGGAAGTATGCAGCGCAATCCGATACTCTCGACCGTTCAATGGAATTCGGTGGGCCGGGATTAGCGTCTCTTTCCATGGATGAAAGAGCAACTCTTTGCAATATGGCCACGGAGTGTTCAGCAAAGACTGGTATCTGTGAACCAGATGATTTGACTGTTGAATGGTTAATGGCGAGACGTGATGATTTGACTGAAAATGAGATTCGTTCGGCCTTCGTTCTTCCTGATGAAAATGCTGTTTACCACGGTGGCGTACATACGATTGACTTGTCTGCAATTAGACCGATGGTAGCACATCCTGGAGACCCCGATGCGGGAATTCCATCCGACCCTACAAACGGAGCATACATCGAGGACTTAGGAGATGTGGAAGTTGATATTGCATATGCTGGTTCTTGTACAGCCGGTAAAGATGATGATTTCGCATATTACGCAATGGTGACACAGGCAGCTCTAGATGCTGGATTAACGGTAGCAAAAGATGTTGATTGTTACATCCAATTTGGTTCTAAGGCTGTTAAGGATTTGTCAGAGCGTAACGGATGGAGCGAGTTGTTCGAGCGCGCTGGTGTCAAACTAATCGACCCCGGATGCGGTGCTTGCATTGGCGCTGGACCAGGAGTTTCTGATCTCGAAGAACAAGTTACTGTCTCGGCGATAAATCGTAATTTCCAAGGTCGCTCTGGACCTGGGAAATTGTACCTTGCAAGCCCTCTAACTGTAATGGCTAGTGCTTTCACTGGGAAGATTACTGCTTGGCATCCGGATTTGTTTGCACAGAGTTAAAGGCCCTAAGCACTCGGGCGACCTCGACCACAAGCAGGCCCCTTGTCATTCGGACTATGGGAGGACCTGAAGGGGGTAGTCGCGATGGTAGATGCTGAGAAAATTGCAAGTAAACAGAAGCAGATTTCGATTAGTGAATTCTTTGAGAAGAACAAGCATTTCCTAGGATTCGACACCCTTCAGAGAGCAGTGATAACAGCAGTCAAAGAAGCGGTGGATAACTCACTTGACGCTTGTGAGGAAGCGCGAATCCTTCCAACAATAAAAGTAGAGATAAACAAACTCAAAGGTGACAAGTTAGAGTTAATTTGTCAGGATAATGGACCCGGTATCCCGCGAGATTCCGTTGAGCATGTGTTTGGAAAATTTCTGCTAGGATCTCGATTCCATGCGATTCGACAAACTCGTGGACAGCAAGGAATCGGAATAACTGGGGTTGTGATGTACAGTCAATTGACTACAGGTTCCAAAACTCATGTAATTTCTAAAATCAAATCTGATAGTTCGGCCGTACACGTAGACCTAGGGCTAGACACTAGGAAAAATAAAGCAACCAAATCAAATGAAATTAGAGATGTTTGGTTTGAAGATGGTGAAGAGGTTGTAAACGGCCTAAAAATAAAAACTGTGATGAAGGCAAAATATCAGCGAGGAAGGCAATCAGTTCACCAGTACCTTAGGATGACAAGTATCGTAAATCCTCACGCTACGATTAAACTAACCGTACGCGATGGAGACGGTGAAATAATTGATCATGGTCATTGGATAAGAACCACAGAAAAATTACCAAGAGTGGTTGAGGAAATCAAGCCTCACCCCCATGGCATACATCTGGGTCAACTCCAGAGAATGCTCAAAGAGGCAGATGAAAGGAAGCTAACTTCCTTCCTCAGGCACAATTTCTCAGGGGTTAGTATGAGGGCCGCCAAAGAAATTCTTAGTAGGGCCGAATTAGAGGAAAGTCGAACTCCTGTTAGAATAAAGGCTAATGAAGCACAGGCCCTGTTAGACTCTTTTCAAGAAGTTAAATTACTAGCGCCGCCTACTGATTGCCTTTCTCCAATAGAGGAAATTCTCATCAAGAAAGGGTTGTCAAAAGCAATCGATTCTAGATTTGCTTCAACGGTTACAAGGAAGCCCACAGTAAGTCAAGGAAATCCTTTCCAAATTGAAGTCGGTCTTGTTTTCGGAGGTGATTTAGCAGCTGATGGGCCGATAGAGGTGCTCCGATTTGCAAATAGAGTTCCACTGATGTACCAGCAAGGTGGATGCCTCATGACAAAGGCGCTTGAATCTGTGAATTGGAAACAATATGGCCTCGACCATCCTGGTGGGAAAGGCCTACCGAAGGGGCCCGCCGCAGTGTTGATTCATCTGGCCTCCACAAACGTACAATTTACCAGTGAAGCGAAGGAGGCTGTTTCTGATAATGTAGAGGTCCACGAAGAAATTCGAAGGGCTATGCTTGAAGTTGGGCGTGGTCTGAAGAATCATCTAAAAAAGAGTAAACAGAAAAAGAAAGCTCAAGAAAAATTCGACTTAATCAACATTATTTTACCAGAGATATCAAGAAAATCGAGTGAAATGTTGGGAAGAGAGGAGCCTGATCTATCTCCAGTCATAACTCGAATCATGAATGCGGTTTTCCTCGAAGATGAAGTCTCTTGGGATAACGACGCTAAGCAGAATATTTGTTCGGTTACGATATACAATTACACCGCAAGAGCTCGAGCCTATACCATCCTAGCAAAGTGGCCTGAAGGAGAAGGCGTGAGTATGGTCGAAAACCCACGGGGAGGAAGGAAGGAAACCAACGGTTTGTGGGCTTGGAGGCTGGATACTCTCAATCCCGGAGAATCTGCTGAAATTCGGTTTACAGTTGAGGGTTTAACAAAGGGTGATTGGAATGAAACTGATATTTTCTTCCGTGGTAATGGTGATATTATCGGTGCTAACAAAATCGATGAAAAATTACTCGGTGAAATGCGTAAAGTCGAGGCTTTGGCGGTGGCCGAAGCCGAACACTCAAGATACGAAGATATTGGATCCTTGGAAAGGGTGTTAGACAGAGCCGAAATAATTGAGGGGCTCGATACAAGTAAGGAATTATCTGATTCTGAAACCACATCTGCAGAAACAGAAGGAGCCTCTGTCGAGAGTGGGGATTGGGGTTCGTTGGCTATGGAGGATGATGCTGAATGAGTGCAAATGGATACACAAAGGAGCAGGTAATCGAAGCTCTACACGATATAGCTGGTGAGATGCATAACAAGATGCTCAAGGGAGATCCTCCCACTATGACACTGCCTGTGAGGACAAAACAGAACATTTCCTTTGACTCTAAACTCGGCGTTTACAAATACGGGAAGAAGAGGTCTACTAGAGATGCTACCTCCCTTGGAAGTGCAAGACAATTGCTGCGTGCCCTGCACGTTACAGAATTTATCGAGGAGATGATCGAAGCGGGGAAATCTTCGACATTAAGAGAAATGTACTATATTTCGGAAGGGTGGGGACATGGAAAATTTGGTTCTCAAAACGAAAGTAACAATCTCGCTGAAGATTTAGAAATCATAACCAAATGTATGAGAGAGGACTTCAAATTAAGGCCTGAAGAAGACGGTGCGAGAATCATTGGGAACATTACCTTCGAAGAAAGAAATCGACGAGGCGAATGGATGCGAATAAATTGTCGTGACGACGTTGGGGATTCGGGTTACGGCGTCCCTTACAATGTCGAGCTTGAGAAATTACGCTTAGTCGACCATGATGTCGATTTTGTAATGGCTATAGAGACTGGTGGAATGTTTGACAGGCTGGTCGAAAATGGATTTGATGAATCGTCTCGGTGTGCTCTAGTTCATCTCAAGGGCCAGCCGGCTCGTTCCACTCGTAGAATCATTAAGAGAATGAATGAAGAATGGAATTTACCTGTTCTAGTCTTCCTCGACGGTGATCCTTGGTCTTACAGAATCTATGCGTCGATCGCTTATGGTGCTATCAAAACCGCGCATATTTCAGAATATCTTGCAACACCAAGCGCTGTTTATCTTGGGATTCGGGCAGGAGATATTGAGTCGTATGACTTGCCTGCTGATGACTTGTCGAGTAAGGATATTCAAGCACTGAATGCAGAATTAAGTGACCCGCGATTTGCTGATGCTGAATGGCAAGAGGAAATCAAACTGATGCTTGAATTAGGAAAGAAAGCTGAACAGCAGTCACTCGCGAAGTATGGTTTAGATTTCGTAACCGACACCTATCTTCCAGAGAAACTTGCGGAAATCCTAGGGCGATAATGAGACCAAGCATCAAATGTGAGCGCTCACTGAGTAAGGTGTGGCTGTGAACTTCCGACGGGTTGCGCAATGGTCTTCTGCAATCTCTGTGCTGTTGCTAATCACATTCATGGCGGTCCTACCCGGTACTTATGAGAAAATGGAACCAATGCTGGATCCAGAACAACAAAATATGGCGCGGCTTGAAGCAGGAGAAAGTGCCTCAGTAGATTTTGTCGGTGGGCATGTCTACGTTGCACTAAGGGTGAATGAAGGTGGAGATGCCCCCGCTGCAGAATTGCGTTTGTTGGATGAAGAGAACCAGGAATTCTCCGGAGATAGCCCCACTAGACTACATGTTGAAAGAGTTGTGAACGGAACTTCATATGCCCCAGTAAGGGTCTTTTGCTTTCCAAATGGGTGTGATAGTGGCACATACACTCTACATAATGAGGGTGATTCAGTACTCTGGTTGGTGGATGATTCCGCAGGTGACATTGAATTTTTTACGGACCCATTGGTCTTAGCGACCCTTGGTACATGTTGCTTAGGAGTGATGAGTGGAATTATTGCATTGATTTTTGCAATATTGATGTTTCAAAATAAATCAAACCAAGATGGGAAACAAGTTAGTGGGTTGATTATCGATGGGCGAGTAATGACCACCGATGAACTCTATCGCGCACATCAGGAACAGAATAAGGAGATTTCAGATGTGCCAGACCCATTTGTTAGGAGTTCGACTAATAATCAAGCCATCGAGACAATATCTGATGAAAATGATTTACAAATTGGAGAAGAAGATGGTGAGGATGCTTGGAAGGGCTGGGACGAAGGTTGAGTGAAATCAGGCGTTTTCATTGCACACTTGGGTTTTTATTCCCCCTTCCACTACACAACCTTGGGTTGGTAAGTCGTGGTGGACTTTGATGAGGCTCTCAACATCCTTGAAAACAAGGCACGTCGGGCCATTTTGAAGCGTTTAGCTAAGGAGCCGCACTACCCTTTACAGTTGTCTGAATTACTTGAAATTAGTCAACAGGCTGTGGTAAAGCATCTGAGGGTTCTAGAAGAAGCTGGATTCGTTGAATCTGAAAAGGTGCCTTCCGTCAAAGGAGGTCCGCCTAAGAAGATGTACACTGTCAATCAATCATTTTCGCTAAGACTCGATTTAGGGCCTAACCTGTTCCGTGCTGAACACAGAACTATGCCCAAAGGTGGCCCTATCCGTTTGTCGTCCAATCTGCCGGGTGATTTGGATTCTGTAGTTGACAATATTGGTACTCGAAGGCGGCTACCATTAGTTGAGGCCATGTCGATGCTTTCCGATATGGATAAGGCACTTGAGAGAATTGATGAGCAGAGAGATGCGATAATCGCCCTACACCAGCAGGTAATGCAGAAAGTTGCCCCAACTATCGACGAATCCTCTGAAACCTACGAAGAAAGGCAGCTTGCCCATGCTATGCTGAACCATCCAAGAAGGCCTTTGGATCTCGACTTATTTTCCCAAGGATTACGTATCCAATCAATGGATGCAGAAGTTATGATGGAGGGTCTTCGTGAAAGATTGCTACGTGACTTCGCCTCCAACACAGGCAGCCTAGTGGCTGCTCGTGAGGGGACGCCACTTCCATGGTGGCTGGCCCGCTAATTCCAATCAGAAGACTTGGTCGTCATCGCTTAGATTAGCCATTAGGCTGCTCTTTTCTGCGAAGCGTGCTAGGGCTTCCATTCTGCGTCCGTACATGACTACTCCTGCAACCCACATCAGAGCTATCGTTGCGCCTAGAATAATTGCAGGAACCGAATATATGGCCACAATCTCTACACCAGTATCGAGTACTCCCCAATTTGACCCCATTTCTCCACCAGGAACTGCCATTATGTTGTTGTCTTCGTCGGATTCAACGATATTATTGTCTGGGTCAACTACTACAATCACGTCGTGAGTCCCGGCCTTTACTAGGTACAGAAGGGTAATCTTTGGTGGGGATTCGTCCCCATTCGTCCCAACCGGCATGACTGCCTCAATTAGTTGCCTGTAGGCGACATTTTCCTCTAGACAGCCATTCTTCTCAATCGACCTCTTTGATTGATCAACACAGAGAATGATATTAACATCGGTCGCGTGTATATTTCCAATATTTTGGATTTCTACAGTTACTGGAAGCATCTCTCCAACCTTGGCTTTAGTAGAATCAACCTCGACACTCATAATTTCCAAATCTGGCGCTCTCAATCGGAGCTCAAGGATTTGTTCATTTGTATCACAGAATGGGTGAACAAGGTCTGGTAAGCCATCTTCGTTTTGGTCGATGGTACAGGAATCCTCCCAAATTGGTGTCTCATCGTGGTCTCCGTCTATTTCGGATGAGCCGAAGGCGGATTGGACCTTGATTCCTATCTCACGGTCTTGTAATGTGGCACCTGAATCTATGTCAATTATCGCAACAAGTTGTAACGTAGTATACGCAGGCATGACGGGGAGCATTACCGTCCCTGCCGATGTCCCAACTGCTGTCGTGTAGCAGTCATTTTCTGGAGGATCCTGCCCAACGGTCAATTGAACACATGGGCGTTCGATTGGGAATTCGGTATCGAATCCTTCAATCAGAGCATAATTGACAGTCCAACCACTCAGGGTGTTCATACCTGGAATAGGGTCCCAGCCAGCGGTGTTCTGAGTGTGATTATGTATCGACGGGTGATCATCGACGTTTCCAAAGTTACTGACATTCATTGTGAAGCGCACGGTTCTACCAGGTGCGGTGGTTTTGATTCGTGATTCGATAGCTGGATCTAGTTCTATTCGCATGTCGTGGAATTCTACAATTTCAACATTCAGAACAATTGTATCTCTCAACTTGGTTCCATCATATGGTTCCTCACTCAAGACATCTAGGCGTACGGTGTATTCACCTGCGTAAGTCTTCTCTGGGACATTAATGTGGATGGCTACTTCTTGAGATTCATCTCGAGGGAGTTCTTCGAAAATTACTCGTGGAATTTCAATATCCCAAACAGCGGAGGCTCCGTTTGAATCGACTATTGAATTAACCGCAATATCATATCTGTCCGGGCCATTACCTGTGTTTTCTATGACCGTATCGAGTTGGAAGGATTCGCCTGGGTGCAATTCCAAGTTGGTTTGCGGAACTGATGCTTCTAAGTCGTATACTTGGATTACATTTGTCACCAATACAACTGAATCTCTAACTTTAGGTGCTCCTTCTAGGTTGGCCTTGACGGTGACTGATTCGCCCAGCCCAGCCGTGGCATTGTATGGAGCGCACATTATTGCAGTAACAGTATAGGGTGTTTCGATTATACCCCAATATCTTGGATCATTATCTCCAATTCCATTACCACCTGGGGCATCGGCGAAATCTAGGTCAACTACCCAGTTATCATAACGCCAGGTCGATTCTGAAATCTCAGGAGGTCTTTCATCGGGGCCGCCCGGGGTTGTAAAGACAAGGAACCCGGGTGTGTAGTGCTTGGTGACTTCTATGTCAAATTCGGCACATTCACCAGGTAGAACATGCTCGTTTGTATCTCCTAGATTGAAAATAATATTACCAGAGCTTCTTATCGATACATTGACCCATAATTCGAGTACATCAAAAGTTCCTCTATCTATCGATAATACCGGTTCCCCAGTAGACCATCCTTTCAGATATATCACGAATGTTCCTGGTTCTTGAGAGGTTGGAACGCTGACTTGCAAGTTACGCGTTACCGATTGGGTTGGGTCCAAAGAAAGCGAGGTTGGGAAAGAAACTCCCCAACCGAAAGGTAAGCCCCATTCAGTTTGGCCTTCATGAGTGGTTGGATCGTAGAAAGCAAATGTATCGTAGACATTTCCTGTATTCGTTACGGTAATTGAGAATATTGCCGATTGTCCCTGTTCCACGTCTACCTGATAGTGACTGGTATCCAGATTGATTCCATGGACTACGTCCATCAAAGTCAAAGTAAGTCTCTCATCATTAATCGCTGGATCTTTGTGAGAAACTACGCTTACAGTGATTGCGGCTAGTTCGTCCGCATTGGCTTGATAGATAGTAGGTGCGCGCACGCGCATGTATACCGGCACTACATCTCCGCCACGCAGGAATACTGGTGTTGAGTCGAAAATTGGGGTGTGGTTTGTTGAGAAGAACAAGGTCACAGTCCAATTATTTGGAACGCCTAGCAAACTTACTGTGTATGAGTCAGCGACAAGTTCTGCAGGCCCTGGAGTTGGGTTTGAGATAGTCATGTTGTAAGTTGTCTGCTGGCCGGGCTCAATGGTGTGATAGAAGGTCTCATCTTCAGCTAAATCTACTGCAACTAGACCTGTTAGAACGTGAACATAACACAGGGTGTATTTTCCTTGGTTATTATTTTCATTACACCGGTTGGTATCTGCCCAAGCGATATGTACTCCACTGCCTAGGTCGTTGGCGAATGCAGGCGGCTGACCTAGATCTGGCGCATAAGGTGAGTTAGGACCTAACTTATCAGAATCCCAAGTTGAGATTTCATGAAGTTCCCATTCCTCGATTATTCCCGAAGCCAACGAGTTTAGTGGGAAGCCATTCGGGTGAGCATCGTTGGTATGGTTTAGACGTGTGTACATGATTGTCTCGCCCTGAGTCTCGTTGCCATTGTCGAGCCATGCAATATGCACGTTGTCAAAAGAGTCGGTGAGAATCTCAGGCATGTGTGAATTAGCACCGAATGGTCTCTGACTATCGATATTGTTGAGCCCCTCAACTGTGGATATTGCAGAGTCTGTGATTTGCTTTATTCCGTAGGATGGGAGACCAGAGGGGGCTCCATCCCAAGCTGCTGAGCCACGAAGCCTCAATCTAGCATAGTAGATTTCGTAATTCACATCAATATCGAAGCCATATGCGCGACCATCCATCCATGCAATATGTGTGTTTCCGGATGTATCAATTGCAATAGAGGGATGGAGGCTGAATGCGTCTTGAAGGGTAATTCGTGTGTCGTTTACGACTACTAAGTGGCCATATCCCAACTGGTCGGTTGATGGGCCGATATCTTCGACATACCGATTATTCGATACGGTTGTACCCGCAGTTCCCTTTGTCCAGCCAGGAGGGGGATTATCCAACACTGAATAAGGATCTAGAATAGTCAAAAATATCTCACGAGAATTATTGGTTGCAAGATAAACTAGAGCTTCGACCATTTGTTGAAGTTCTGTAGCACTACTAGCAGAGGTAGGGAAACTGTATGTTTTTCCACCTGCGTCTGTGTTCCGAATTGTTGAACCTGGACACGTTCTAGTGGTTAGTGAGACAAATCCGTTTGGACATTGAGCAAGATCTTGCATGTGAGACCCTACATCTGTCGAGCCTTGGCCCCAACCTGCGGCCAATAGAGGCACAGGAACAATACCTGCCTCTACACAAGCATCGTGTGCCTCATTGATACTTTGAATATCATCAGAGGCCTGTGCTGGGTCTCCTCCGTATGGGCCTTCGTCTGAAATTGGAATTACAATCTTAGTTGCATTCGGGTTCCATCTGTGATCCAACTGTGTTGGTGGGTTCGCGGCGTTACCCATTCGGCCCTGAATATCTCTCCAAGATAGGCAGGCCCAAGTTGTACCAGGGCCCCAGAATTCAGAATAATATCCTCCGTCTTGAGGGAGGTTCGTTGCTTGGTTGTCGTAGACTACTTCCGTCAGATAACGAATTCCGCCGGAGTCGTCAGTTGGGGTTTGGCCAAGATGAGTGTTGCGGGGCCCTTGGCTTCCAGAGCCTCCTGTCTGGTATGCGTTTGCACAGTTACCTGAAGTAGCGGCAGAAGGCCAGTTTCCACTTAATGCGTAAAGAGTCTCGAATACTGTGATGTTTCCGTTTTGTAGCATGGGCTTGAGACCTTCAAAGGCACCTCCACTGGCGAAGTTCCCTCCATAGAAAACAACGCACATGTCGGCCCATTCTGTATTCATTGAGCCAGATGTATCGATAGGTGCGACCATCTCTACTTTACCACCTCGAGTGTCGTCCCAGACAACTTGCACGAAGTCGTCTGCGTCAATCGCAATATCGGGGTGTCCTTTGTGTCCAATGATTGGAGTCAGTAGTGTGTTGCCTATTGCGGAGATTGCTTCGCGACCAGGGAGATCAATTTCTAGCATAGAGTAGTATATCTGAGGCTGTTGGTAAAATTTGTCCAGTTGCTCGTAGGAATCTTCCCAAACTATGTGTGGGTTATTCTGAGAGTCTACAGCTACAGCAGGCCAGTCACGATTCTGTTGGTGACTGGCTATTTCTTCGTCATTGATTATTGAGAGAACGGCATCCAAACCTGAACTACCATCTTGATCATCTTGGGACGGGTCTAAGAGGGTGTAGAATATTGTCCACTGTCCTGATTTATCTGTCCAAACAATATGGACATTATCATCATGATCTACAGCAACATCTGGATGATTAGCACGATGAGTTCCTGGGTTAGAGATTTGGGTTTCGTCAATTAGGACTTCTCCTCTGGGGTCAAGCATTTTGTAGTACAAATGCTGAGTATTTCTACTCCAAACAAAGTGAGTGTTGCCCATAGAATCAGCATCCATGGTAACCATTCTGTCATTATGCGTTCCACTTGCGACCACTTGTATCGCATCTGTCACTACAATCTCGCTTCCTTCTGCTCTATCTGAGAATTCCAACGTTGCAAACAGGCTCATCACCATGATGAGAACCAACGTCATGCTACTCCTTACCTTCTTTGTCTCCATCTCGTTCCCTCCGGCATTGCCGTTACAATATTCATTGTTGGTTTCTTTGGATACTTAACCTACACGCCCACGCGTCATGCGCCCGTACGAGGACAAAGATGGAGGAATACCCAATTCAATTGGAAATTCAAACCCATTCCGCGGGGTCAAAATCACTACCGAAACCCCCAGTCTCATCGGTATCGATTGAATGGCTCTTAGGTTCTTTCTTTGGGGCTTTTGTTGTACTTTGTTTGGCTTTCTTTGCTTCCCAATCGTCTACCTTACCGGGTTTGCCGATTCCTTTTCCATAAGCATACTTCACCTGGTGAATTAGTTCTAATTTGGACAACCAAACGCTCCTCATTGTCTGCATAAATTCGTTTTGAGTTAGTCCGTCGAACCATATTGGACTTGAGAGGTTGAATGCTTGCAGGGGGCCGGGTAAATCATCCTTTGACTTACCTACGTGAAGTACCCAATCAAGGTTAGAACGGGTCAATTGAATTCTGGTATCATGAAGCCATTTCTCCCAAGCATCAGAATCTTCTTTACCATGGTCGCGCATCTCGTTTTGTTGGCCCTCGTCTACCCTAGTAATCGAGTAAATCAACACAAGATCTCGGTTCTTTGGGATTACAATATTGAAGACGTGCCCCTGTTTAGTGGGGGGGTATTTGACGTGAAGATGAATAAGTGCTTGAGGGTCTGTAACTTCCCTGTACTCAAGTTTCTCACGTGCTAGCCAATCCGTAACTGCGCTAGCTGCCGACTTGCCATCCATGAATGTCGGCTATTGGCTGTCCTATTTGAGAGCGCCGAGTCTGGAATGGATTTTTTCAATGAGTTCGTGAAATCTCTCTCCCTCTATACTCTTACTCAATTTCACACGTCGAGATGCACTTGCTGAGTCGGACCACAAATCATAGCCAGATAATGCGATTGAGGCTGCTAAATAGAAAGCGAGCATCAGTAAGATGAATGTGTATAAAGTAACTAATTGCACCGATATACCTGCGTATAGATAGGTGCCCAATAATGCCGCAGGGGGCCAGAAAAATATCGGTGAAAACATTCCTGCAAGCATGAAGTAAGTCGTACGCGAGTCCAGTCCCTCATCGCTACCTTCGGCCATAAATTTTGCAAGCCCCCACTGTATTCCTGATGAAGGGAGTGTAATTGGTAGCGTGGAGACTATCAGGAGTAAGCCAAGAAGACCAAGCAGATGTTCAGATACTGTTTTGCCTTGCAAACGATTTGATGAATCTAATGCGGTCGCATACAAATCGTTCTTGTGAAGGATTTCTGCTGCTTCTTTAGCTTGTTCAATCATTGGATTATTTTCATCTCTACCTATGTTTTCCCTTACTTGTCTGGTGGCTCGTACTTCCTCAGCCAATGTTTCCAGTGGTGTACCGGCTTTGTTAGCGCCAATGTGGGCCAGAAGTTTCCATGCCCGATAAGTTTCCCAATCAGGAGCATCCGGGGTCATTGGCGAGAGGGTATCGAATATGCGGTCGCGTAATTCTCTGGTAGCGTCATGATTAGGTTCAACCCATTCCCCTGAAACTAGACGTGCGCGGTCTTCGGCAGAGTATATCGATGGAATCTCAATCGGCTCCCCGAACTCAACATAATTGTCGGTACGAAGCCAATGATGAGTGCGCCAATGTAGGCCAACAGTTTGGATTACTGGTGCGGGTAAACCTCTCTCGTCTGCGATAGCAGCAGAAGCGAGTGCCGAGCGAGAAGAACCTGTTCGTAACGCGTGTAGTTTGCAGTCTTGATGTGATTTACCCTCTGGCATCACAACTGCCGAATGCCCAGTTGCTAGACATGAGGCGACAGTCAACATACCTCTGTAATTGATATGTCTGGCAAAATCTGCATCTACAACGCCTGCTTCCACCTCTGCTCGACGGAGAACGGGTTGGGTCCCAAATCTCCTAGCCCACCAACCGATTACGGGACGGGTGGTCAAATCATGGCGGCCGAGTGAAATCACTCGCTTATTTTGGACTCGAGTAATCACCATAGGGTCGATCAGTCCATTGATGTGAGTTGCAACATAGATAACGCCCCCTTCTGCGGATGGGGTTGGGTCGGCGTCATATCGCCTGAAAATTGCTTTATTCCCCAATTCAAACATCAAATCAAGTGCTAGTTGGGCCCATCGCTTTCCTGGATGTTTACCTTCGTGATTATATGGAACACGAGTCAGTTTATCTCGCTTCAATCTAGTCGCGCTTTCGGACAACTCTGGTAGTATCTCGGGCGCGCTTTCTGAGTCCGACACGGGGCTCCGAGGATGCTGGGGGTTGAGAATACACCGATTCTACTCTGTGGCTGCTGAAATGCTTTCAGCAAGGATTTTTGCGTCTTCTTGGTCTATCTTTCCATATTTCCAGAGGAAAGAATGAGTTGAGTCAGGATATCGTGGAATGATGTGAATATGGACGTGAGCGATAGACATGCCCGCCTCATGCCCGTTGTTTTGGACGAGGTTGTATGCGGTCGCTCCGGTCGCCTTGAGTACGCCACGGCTTACCACTGGTAGAGCTCTACCAAGAGCTGCTGCGGAATCTGAGCTCAATTGGTCTATTGAAGGGGCTGGCTCTTTTGGAATAACCAATGTATGTCCTCTTGTCAGGGGTTGAATGTCCAAGAAGGCAATAATGAGGTCGTCCTCATACACTTTGTGGCAAGGTAACTCGCCATTGATGATACGAGTGAAGATTGTTGGCTCTTCACTCATTGAAACACCTCAAGATTTTGTAATCTGCTCGGCGATAGTAATCATTCCCTGAAGTTTCAGAGCCGAACACATCTCGGTATTCATCACGCTTGATTGATCTGTTACTTTGATTCCGTTTTTCTTCATCTCAGCAATAGCATCTGCGGCGGCTTTGAGTGAGGATTTATCTCTAGAGCCATTCATGCAAGAGGACATTACAGAAGCCAAAGTTGCTGATGCTTGACCTACAGATACTCCTTCTCCAGACTTCAAAGATTCAAGTCTCTTTGAGGAGTTTGTAATTGCTTTTTCAACTAAATTGGAGCCTCCAAAAGATGCTTCTTTGGCCCAAGTGCCTGCATGGTTTCCTGCCTTTCCACCGCCTACTAAATCATCGAGGATTAGGTTACCTGCTAACATCCCCTCTCCATGCATTCCATTGTTTGCAGAGCGTCCGGCCGCATATAGGCCAGTGGCCCATTTTTTACCTTTGGAGAAGGTTACTCGGCCATGTTCATCCACTGGGGCGCCCCCTGTGGTTGTAGCAATACTTGTTGTAATTGGAATCACATCTCTAGACATATCCAGGCCTGTTCTGTCCTTGATTCTAGTATGTGTGTTGGAGAACCAAGTCTTAGCATCAGATTCCAAGCTTCTCAAATCTAAGACGCAGTCATCATCGCCAACTTCGCTGGGTTCAACATCCTCTCCACTGGATTTCCTAACTCTGCCGCCTGATCCTAAAACATCGAGTGTTATGTTGAGGTCTGTTCCTCTTACAGTAAGTGGGTGGGTAGGGTTATTTTCCATCCCAGTGAGTGCTAGGCTGGCTGAGGCAACCAGTGCTGAGCCTAATCCGGCTCCATCTGATGGACTCGACCAAATCCCTTGATGGCCAGTGGTAGCGAGGAGCACCGCCTTGGCTTGAATTCCGATAACTTCTCCTGTGTTGGTATCGTAAGCTGTAAGACCTCTTACTTGCTTACCGTCCATAACCAACGACATTACTTGGATATCTGAACGTCGAACAACACCTCTCTTCATGGCTTGCTCTTCGAGAATTCGGGCGATGTTTCGTCCGGTTGCATCTCCGCAGCCTGTCATTCTAGGCATACTGTGTCCGGCGATTTGAGCTGTGTGAGGAAGCCCTCCTTCTCTGCGACGGAGAACAAGCCCCCATCTCTCCAATTCTGCAAGGATGCTGGGTGCTTCTCCGCAAACCCTTGCAGCTGCTACCTTGTCTGTGGTTTCGCCACCGGCTGAAATGGTGTCATCACGATGACCGGAGGAGCTTACTTCATCGATAGATACTGCAAGGCCGGCGAGATCCGCGCCCGAGGTTCCGGCACCTATTCCAGAGGATTCGAGAAGCAGGGGCGTAGTTCCAGCATCCGCTGCGGCAATAGCGGCTCTTAGGGCGGCGGGCCCCGAGCCGACGATAACTAGATTCCAAGACTCCATGGTTCTCGTCTTGGGCGAATCGTGTTTGCGACATGAAGATGACGCTCGGGGCTTCGCCCCGAAAATATGTCTCAATCTGCAAGTGCAAGGGCGATTCTTCGTACCTCGGATGCAGCATCGGCCATTCTATGACCCATGCTCTCTGCCTGAACTCCTGAGGAAAGTAGGGTAGTTACTACAATTGATTCGATCGTCTCTCCTTCCTCATTTCTTAGAGTGACCTGTACGGGGTGCGGACCAGATATGGAATCGGGCCACGCCAAGCCTATCCAGAGAACTGTTGAGTCCGCAAGAAGACGACCAAATGATTCGGTCAATGCGCTTCTCTGCTCGCCTAAAGGAATCGGTGATTTAGGTTGAGGGGAGGCGTTTGCAAAGACTCGGAGAGTTTGGATTTCCGGCTCTCCTTCAGCAGCCAATATGTCGACTTCAACCGACTGATTCTTGCCTGAATGGTTGTGTATCATCACGAATAGATTCCCTTGGCCTTGACCGCACCTAGGTGGCAGGTCGAGATCTAATCTCCAAGCCTCCTCGGTAAGAGTAGGGTCTCCTCTAATGACTGAATCTTGTAATCTATCTGTGAGGCGGAAAAGGCCGGGTTGCCAGGCCCTAGTATGAGCGAGTAGTCGTCTGAGAGTTATCATGTTGAACTTAGAATTTGAAGAGAAAAGACCGTCGATTGCTGAGACTTTGAAGACTCTACGGGTTTCGCTTAGTAGGCCGTCTTCGTCGAGTAATCCTAGGTGTTCCAAATGGATTGCCTCGAGCAGGTGTTCGACTGCTGATTCTGGTGTTTGGTCGCTTCGAACGTCGTGAACTAGTGATTTGATCCAAATATCCCAATGGCTGGCCGTTTCCGGGTCTAGATGAGCGACAAGGAGATCTGACAAGACTCGATCCAGTGTGCTATCATGTAGGGTTGGTGCATGCAGAGACAGTAGAGGGAAGGAATTTGACCGCATGGGAATTGAGGTTTCCAGTTGTTGGGTGTTGAAAGCAGAAATAGTCGACAACACGATACAGGCCCCCAGAACTAACGAGCTAAGAGTCTCTCCAGCATCTAGATTCCAGAGGGAAGCTAGAGCGATTGTTGCAAGAAGAATACATGAAAGTCTAATTCTCTCCCTAATTCTTCTTTCATCGAGCGAGTTGAGTATACGTTCCACACCGGGGTACGAATTCATGGAGCGGAAACCTACTGCTCGTAAGCGAAGCCTGTCCCTAGCAGACATTCGAGCAAAGGAGGCGGCGAAAAAGGCGGGTATTAGGCTAAGGCTTAGTGCAACATGAATTGCAATCGCTACTTGAAATGAGGCATGTTCCCATCCAATCAGCAGAACGCCCGTTGTAATCGGAGCGGCCAATGACAACAAGTTACGTAACTGTGGTTGAGGGTTGCTTGTAGCCGCCCTGACCCAAAATCTCCTACCTGCGTCTCTGGCCTTTACTCGCAGGCTCAACGCCTGCTCTTGTTGCACCTGCCGGTCACTCTCCTTGGCGTAGGGAGTTGGGAGGCTGCGCTCACTCGCCATGCCTGTCCGACATCGAACATGGCTTGATTCTCTCGGCTCAAATTAGAGGTCAAAGTAGCAATTTGGACACCCTCAGAGTTCTTGAGGAGGATGCGGTCGCCGAAGTGGGCGTGTAGCATAGCCTGGATAATGCACTGGCCTCCTAAGCCAGGGACCGCGGGTTCGAATCCTGCCGCGCCCGCCATTAACCAAAGGCAAGGCCGTGCTTTCTACCAGA
>Ga0310343_10000314_pt1 | contig 22960 bp, 19 predicted proteins | sample HC15DNA2025_MG_FD_203519 | JGI IMG/M metagenome (GOLD analysis project Ga0310343, IMG submission 203519) | Marine microbial communities from station ALOHA, North Pacific Subtropical Gyre - HC15-DNA-20-25_MG | ecosystem: Environmental > Aquatic > Marine > Oceanic | place: Pacific Ocean: North...
TATTGTAGGTACAGGTACAATTGGTGAACCTTTAACCGGTTTGTTTTGTGATCTAAAAAGTGAATTGGGAATTGATGGTGTAACATTTCATAAAAATACACCCTTAACAACAGATAGGTCAAAAGTACATAGTTTGATTGATAGGGGGGCAAGACTATCAACTAATGAAGAAAAGTTTAAAAGTTTTAAAGATTTGGGAATGGAGCCATCCTTTACTCTTGAAGAAGCAATTAACAGAGCTTCCGTTGTGATTGATTGTACTCCAAAAGGTTTTGGTCACAAAAATAAACAGCAGTATTATGAACGTTATTTAGATAATACCTTAGGTTTTGTAGCTCAGGGTAGTGAATTTGGTTTTGGGAAAATGTATGCTAGAGGTATTAATGATCAATCATTAATACACGGAGAAGACAGGTTTATACATGTTGTGTCATGCAATACCCACAATTTATCGTGTATTGTCAAGACTTTAGCCACTCATTCAGACCCTGAAAATCTTGTTGAGGGACGATTTAACTTAATTAGAAGAGCAAATGATATTAGTCAAACTAAAAGTTTTGTCCCAAGCCCTGTAGTAGGAACTCACGAGGATGAGATATTTGGAACTCATCATGCAAGAGATGCACATTTATTGTTTAAAACCTTGAATCAAAAAATGAATTTCTTTTCTTCTGCAATGAAGGTCAATTCTCAATATATGCATATTCTTCAATTTTACTTAAAAGTTAAGGAGCAGACAAGTATGACAAAGGTTCTAGATCTACTAAGTTCAAATGATCGAATTGCGCTAACTGATAAAGTTAGTGCAAACGAAGTTTTTTCTTTTGGAAGAGATCATGGCCATTTTGGAAGAATTTTAAATCAAACTGTTGTTTCCGTTCCAACCTTAAATGTTAGAAACGGAAATGAAATATCTGGCTACTGTTTTACTCCTCAAGATGGGAACTCTCTATTAAGCTCAATATCTGTTGCAGAATGGTTCATGTATCCAAATTCATACGAGGATAAAATTCAGCATTTAAAACCATTTTTCTTTGATGAAGTTTAAATTTTAAGAATGTTAAACTGCTTAAAAGAAAAAATTAACATATATACTAAAGAAGAGAAGATAAATCAAAAACCAATTAATGTCCAGTTAGCGTATTCAGGTGGGATGGACAGTTCTTGTTTATTAGATGCATTAATTAAATTAAAATCTATAAATGATATAAATTTATTTTTAACATACATAAATTATTCTACAAGTAACTACTCTAATGAAGTTTGTAGCTATATAGACTCCATAAATATAGATAATGCAAAAAAAAATATTTTAAATGTAAAAATAGATGATCGGTTAAATTTTGAGTCTGAGGCAAGAAAAGTTCGATATAATTTTTTAAAAAAAATTCATAATAATAATAATATAGATTTAACTTTTACTGCACATCATTTAAATGACCAAATTGAAACAATCATCATGAAGTTTCTTGATGGAAGTGATTACATCTCAATGCAAGGTATTAGAAAAAAGTATAAATTTATTTTTAGACCACTTCTTGACGTTGATAAACAAGATATTGTACAATATGCACTTAAAAATAATGTTAAATTTTTTAAAGATCCAACTAATGAAGATATTTCATTTACAAGAAATAAAGTTCGTAAGTTCATAGCTCCTTACATTCAAACTGATAAATTTCTTAGTAACAAATTTAAGCTCATTAATAAAAATAGTATTTTGAAATTTTCAAAATTAAAAAATATGATTGATGAAGATTTGAAAAAAATAAATTTCAATAAAAGTTTTAGATACTTATTTGTGAGAATAAATGATTTTAAAAAATACAACTTAGTTGATTCTAAAATTTTTATAACATCTATCCTGAAAATTAATTTTAATAAGAAGCTCGAAGGTAAGAGTAAAGGGTTTTGGTTGTCAGTTTATGATTTTATACTGAATTCTAAAACGGGAAGTGTGTTCAATTTTACAAAACATATAGTGATTCAAAAAAATAGAGATGTTTTTTTCGTTTATGATTGTAAAAAAATATCTGATATTTTTTCTGAAAAAACTAAAATTTATAATGATTTAAAGTGGGGAATTGGAAAATTTCTTATAACATCTAATTTTGAATCTAATAATAGAGGAAAAAATCAAATACTTATTGATAATAAACATTTTTCAAATGGGATTTATGTAAGAAGTTGGAGCCATGGTGATAAAATTAGCAATACAAGTAAAAAAATTAGTGATATGTTTGTGAAAATAAAAATCCCCTTATTTTTAAAACAAAAATATCCTATTATTGAAGATAGTAAAGGATGTATAATTTGGATTCCAGGAATATATTTTAATAAAAAATATTTTACCAATAATAAAGAAGGAAAAAAAATTTTATGGATAGAGTAAAACTAAAAAAATTAATTTCAAAAAACGAGTTGCAAAATAAGGTGTCCGAGTTTGCAGATCTAATTAACAAAACATTTAAAAATGAAGAAATTATTATTATTGGTGTAATGAATGGGGCATTTTATTTTTTACACGATTTATTAAAGAAACTAAAAGTAGATTTCTCATATGATACTCTTTCATGCAGCTCTTATTATGGTACACTAAATTCAAATAATGCTCCAAAGGTACTCTATTCTAACAAAATCAATATTATGAACAAAAATGTATTGATTGTTGAAGATATAATAGATACTGGAAAGTCAATTGAATTAATTTATGACACACTTTCGAATCATCAGCCCAAGGAAATTTATATTGGTAGTATATTTTTAAGAGAAAAAAATAATATTAATCATAAATTACTGTGGACAGGATTTGATTTAAAAAAAGAATTTATTGTTGGTTATGGATTAGACTACAATGAAAAATTTAGAAACCTGGAAGATGTTTACGAGTTAGAACAATCATAAGGTTTATTTTTAGTTCTTGCACGAATTGCACGATATCATTAAATTATTAAGGAATATTTCTTGAAAATGAAAAAAAAATATAACATAAAAAAAGAATTTAATTTGGGTAATAATAAAAACAATTTTTTTGTATGGGCTCTTTTAATCATAGTCATTGTTTCCATCATGCAGATTTCTGTTGGAGATCCATCTCAAAAACTGACTCTTAGTCAATTTGATTCCAAGTTAAACACTGGTAGTATTGAAAAAATTACGTGTACAGGTCATGAAAATTCTAATTGCTATGGCACTTTAAGTGACGGAGGTTCTTTTTCAGTCATATTGCCTGATCTTAGCAGCTATGAGGAACGATTAAAAATTTATGATTTTTCATATGAAGCTCCAACTCCTGGTTTTTTTGATTATTTCGTCAATCTGGCCCCATGGTTATTAATTATAGGTTTTTGGTTCTTCATCATGCGTAGGATGAGGGACTCCGGTGCTGGTGGTGGTGGAATATTTAATTTTGCCAAAAGTAAAGCTAAAATTGTTTCTCCTGAAAATCCAATTACAACCTTTAAAAATGTTGCGGGTTGTGATGAGGCAAAGTTTGAATTACAGGAGATTGTCGGTTTTCTAAAAAATCCAAAAAAGTATTCTTCAATTGGTGCGAAAATACCTAAAGGCGCACTTTTGTTAGGTCCTCCAGGTTCTGGTAAAACTCTACTTGCAAAAGCTGTATCTGGCGAAGCCGGTGTCCCCTTTTTTACAATAAGTGGTGCAGAATTTGTTGAAATGTTTGTTGGAATTGGTGCCAGTCGTGTTCGAGATTTATTTTCTCAAGCAAAACGCAATTCTCCCAGCATCATATTCATTGACGAGATTGATGCAGTTGGAAGGCATAGGGGTGCTGGCCTCGGTGGTGGTCATGATGAAAGAGAGCAAACACTAAATCAAATTCTTGTTGAAATGGATGGTTTTGGTACGGATGATAGCGTAATTATATTAGCAGCAACTAATAGACCTGATGTACTTGATAAGGCATTACTAAGGCCTGGACGCTTTGATAGGCAAATAATAGTGGATGTTCCAGATATGAAAGGCCGTGAAGCAATTTTAAAAATACATTCCAAGAAAGTTCCGTTAAGTTCTGATGTCGACTTAAGCACCATTGCTAAAGGTACTCCTGGTCTCGTTGGTGCAGATTTAGAGAATTTAGTAAATGAAGCCGCTTTGCATGCTGCAAGAAAAAGTAGAAAAAAAGTTTCAATGAAAGATTTTGAAGAAGCTAAAGATAAAATATTAATGGGCGTTGAAAGGAAAAGTATGGTTATTCCAGATCATGAAAGGTCTATTACTGCATACCACGAAGCAGGTCACGCCCTAGTAGCTGAATTTACTAAAAAAGCCGATCCCGTTCATAAAGTCACTATAATACCCCGTGGTAGAGCATTGGGCTTAACAGCACAAATTCCATCAGAGGATAAGCACAATTATTCTAGAGAATATCTCCTTGGAAGGTTAGATATTTTGATGGGCGGAAGATGTGCTGAAAAAATAATTTTCAACGATACCACTACTGGAGCCGGTAATGACATTGCTGTCGCTACTGATATTGCAAAAAATATGGTAACTCAATGGGGTATGAGCGATAATATTGGCCCTCTACATTTTAAAAGTGGATCTGATGACGTATTTTTAGGACGTGAAATTTCTTACGGTCGAGATTTTAGTGATGAATTATCTTCAGCAATTGACTCTGAAGTTTCCACTATAGTAAAAAATGCTGAAAAGAACGCTATTGATATCTTAAATAAAAACATCGATTCACTTCATAATATCGCGAAAGCGCTCTTAGATAGAGAAACGATATCTGGTGACGACATGAAAGTAATCATCAAAAATGGTAGTTTAGAAGACTCCGATGATTTAAACTCAAAAAAATCCGAAAAAAGAACTAGGCGCAGTACTAACTAGGCAAATATTATACTTATGAGTAAAATTCAAATAATGGGGATACTTAATGTAACTCCAGACTCCTTCTTTGATGGTCAGGGAGATCAATACATGGATAATGTTGATGAGTATACTAGAAAACTTAGTCAAGACTTATGTAAAGCTGATATAATCGATATCGGTGCTGAATCCACGAGACCTGGTTCATTGAGAATTTCAGTTAAAGAGGAGATAAATCGTCTATCTATCATAAAAGATAAAATTTCTTTATTTGATCATTTGAAATATTCCATAGATACCTATAAATACGAGGTTGCCAAATATGCACTTGATAACGGCTTCTGCATGATTAATGACATATATGCTGGCCAATACGATGATAGAATCTTAAAGTTATGTTCTAATAAAAACGTTCCTATAGTATTAATGCATATGAAAGGAAATCCATATAATATGCAAAAAAATACTAGTTATGATTCAGTTATTGATGATATAATGTTCTTTTTCAAGAACAGAACAGAAGTTGCCATAAAAAGTGGGATACCTCATGAAAATATAATTATTGATCCTGGTATAGGATTTGGCAAGTCCTTAAAAGATAACTACCGAATCATTAAAAGTATACCAAAGCTTAAAGAATTAGGTTTTAAAATTCTAATTGGACTTTCTCGTAAGTCATTTTTAGATATTGATAAAAATATTGCCCCAGATAAAAGACTTGAGGAAAGCATTGCAATGAACGCTATATCTGCAGTTAATGGCGCTGATATTTTAAGAGTTCATGATGTTAATGCTTCTTTAAAAGCTCTTAAAACAGTAGAAAGCTATATTAATTGCTAAATTATTTTTTTTATATTACTAATACATAATTATGGATTATAATCAATACAAAGAAAATTCAGATAAACTCATCGCCCGATTTTTAAACATTCGGAGGCATCTTTGACATCGATTCTATTCAAAAAGAAATTAGTTCACTTGAAAAGCAGACAAGCAATCAAGAATTTTGGTTAGATTCAAGAAAAGCTAAGAGTGTACTAAAAGAAGTCAGTCATTTAAAAACTTATTTATCTTTTGTTGACAGTATTGATTCTTTATATGAAGAATTAAAGATATGTAATGAAATCATTGAGAGTGAAGTAGATAAAGAATATATTGAAATACTAGTAAAATTTGGTGAAAAATTAGATGATTTTGAGTTGAAAAACATTTTAAATGATGAAGATGATGCAAGAGACGCCATAATTTCAATTCATCCAGGTGCTGGTGGAACCGAATCTCAGGATTGGGCTGAAATGCTATTTAGAATGTACTCAAGGTGGATTGAGAAAAAAAAATTTAAAAGCAAATTGTTAGATTATCAGCAAGGCGATGAAGCTGGTATTAAAGATGTGAGTATCGAGGTTAGCGGTAAATATTCATACGGTTATCTAAAAAGTGAAATGGGTGTTCACAGGTTGGTTAGAATTTCTCCTTTTGATAGCAATGGTAAAAGACATACTTCATTTGCTTCAGTTTTTGTGTATCCAGTTATTGATGATGAAATAGATATTGAAATCAATGACAAAGATATTAAAATAGATACATATAGAGCAAGCGGAGCGGGGGGGCAGCATGTAAATAAAACAGATTCTGCTGTAAGAATAACTCATTTACCTACTTCGATTGTCGTTCAGTGCCAGAATGAAAGAAGTCAACTTAAAAATAAAAATACAGCTTTGAAAATATTAAAATCAAAGCTTTATCAACAAGTTTTAGATGAAAGGAAAAAAGATTTTGATAATTTTTCTGGGGACAAAAAAGATATTTCTTGGGGAAGTCAAATCAGATCTTATGTCTTTCATCCTTACAGCTTAATAAAAGACCATAGAACAGATACGCAAACATCAAATGTTAATGTATTTATGGATGGAGATATAGATTTATTTATTAAGGAGTATTTAATTAAAAATATGGAGATTAATAATAGTGAAAGATAATTCAAGTTTATCAGAAATAATGAATCATAGAATTGAAAAATTGAACAAGATAAAGGATTCAAATGTCCCTGCATTTGATTACTCTTTTAAATCTAATGTCTTAATTAGCCAAATCCTTTTAAATCAAACAGATTGGCTTGATAAAGAAGTTAAAATATGTGGAAGAATAGTTTCGTTACGAAAAATGGGGAAGGCTTGCTTTATTCATATTCAAAGTTCTAATGATAAAATTCAATTATATGTACGTACAGACAATCTACCTGAAAAAATTTATGATTCTATTGCTAGAAATTTGGATATTGGTGATATTATTGGTGTTACTGGTGATGTTTTTCTAACAAAAACAGAAGAGCTCTCCGTTAAAGTTACCTTATTAACAATTCTATCTAAAAATATTAGACCTTTGCCAAACTTGAAAGAAAAAGATGGTGAGACCTTTTTCTCTTTTAACGACAAAGAATTAAGATATAGAAATAGGCATCTTGATCTTATCACAAACCCTAAAACCAGAAATGTCTTTATTAGTAGAGCTTTAGTAATTAAGAAAACTCGTGAAATTCTTGATAAAAAGGGTTTTTTAGAAGTTGAAACTCCATGTTTACAACCTTTATATGGTGGGGCAAGTGCCCAGCCATTTAAAACACACCATAATACATTAGATAGAGACTTATTTCTTCGTATCGCTAGTGAATTATATCTTAAAAGATTAATCGTTGGTGGCCTTGATAAAGTTTACGAGATAGGTAAGAATTTTAGAAATGAAGGCATGGATCGAAGTCATAATCCTGAATTTACAATGCTAGAGTTTTATGAAGCTTATTCTGATTTAACTGATATGATAGTTCTTACAGAAATTATCTTCAAGGAGATAGCAAATACCTTTAACAAGACACACTTTAAGTTTAATGGTCATTCTGTTGATTTAACCTCACCCTTTAACATTTGCACAATGAAAGACTTGTTTACCAAATATGCTAAAGTAAATCCTATTGATTTAAAAGATAATGATCTTGATAATTTTGCCACGCAACATGGCATAGATAAAGAAAAGTATCCTCACAGAGGAAAAATTGTTGAAAAATTATTTTCAATTTTAGTTGAGCCAAATTTAATTCAACCAACTTTTGTAACAGAGTATCCTGTAGAAATATCCCCCCTAGCTCGTTTTAAAAGAGGGGATAAGTCAAAGCAGTATGTAGAGAGATTTGAGCTTTTTATTTCTGGTTTAGAATTTGCAAACTCATTCTCTGAATTAAATGACCCATTTGAGCAAAAGCATCGCCTCCTCAATCAACATTCAATGTTACAAAAAGGTGATACTGAGGCTCAAGTTTTTGATAACGAGTTTATTGAGGTTTTGGAAGCTGGAATGCCTCCAACTGGAGGTGTGGGTATTGGAGTAGATAGGATGGTTATGTTATTTACAGAACAAGATTCAATTAAGGATGTAATCTTTTTCCCATCCATGAGAGATGAATAGATTTTTGTGTTTAATGTACCGTTAAAAATTGCTATTAAATTCTTATTTCCCCAAATCCAAGGTACTATTGGTTTTGTAAAAAAAACCTCTTTACTTGCTAAAGTTGCTCTAAGTCTTAGCATTATAAGTCTTATTATCGTTAACTCCCTATCTAACGGTTATGTTCATGCTTTCAAAGATAAGGTAATGTCCATTGATTCACATATAAATATTTATAAGAATGATAATAATAAAATCTCTGAAAACGAGGTGTTTGAAATTACATCTATACTTGACTCCTTAGACTCAATTGATGAGTATTATGTTGAGGCATATAGTAAGGCAATTTTGAAAGATCATAATTATTCAGAAGGTGTCATTGTTAAATCAATTATAAAAAGCAAAAGCAAAAAAATACATTCATTAATTAGAACTAAAAAAATAGACTTACTATCTGAAAATGAGTGTGTTATTGGAAAAGGGTTAAAAGATAAACTTTTTATTGATAAGAATTCGAAAATTACATTGTTGAATACAGACTTTATTAATAGCGGGGTTCTTTACAATGCAGGTTTAACTTCAAAAGTTATGGATCACATTTATTATGGAGTTAGTGATCTTGACAAATCAATTATTTATGTTAATAAAATAGATTTTAGCAAAACATTTAATGACGATAGCTTTGATGCTAATAGTGTTAAAATATTTTTAAATAATATACATGCTCAAGATACCATTAGGAGCGTTTTAATTTCTAAGTTTAGTCAAATAAATCTTGAATTAGAGGTTGCTACTTTCAATGATCGTCATAATACTTTTTTAGATACTTTATTGGATATTTTTAAATCAATTTCCATAGTCATATACATATTGATTGCTATTTGCCTTTTTAACTTAACATCATCAATATGGCTGATTGTTGAGTCTAAAAATAAAGATATTGAAGTATTGAAGTTCTGCGGAATGAGTAATTTTAACATATACTTGATATTCTTATTTATTAGCTTGATAACAATTATAATCTCATTTGTTTTTGGATTCTTATGTTCTTACTTTCTAGTTTCTTTTCAAAACTATTTTCAAATTTTCAATATATCGTCCGATGTATATGTTGTATCAAAAGTAATTGGAATTTTAGATTATAAGTACATTGCTAAAATATTCGGAATTCTATTGTTTTGCTCCCCTTTACTATCACTAATACCATTTATGAAGATTTTAGGTTTTACTAAAAAAAAATATAATGTTTAAATACTATCTAAAGATATTCTATAAAAAAAATTCTCCTCATTCATTTAATTTTAGCATTTTGTTTCCTGTAATTGGTACGGCCATTTCCACACTATCTGTTGTTGTGATTTTCTGTATAATGACATCATTGGAAAATGAAATTAAAAATACGCTTATAAATACAGAGGGTGGTGCAATAGTAAGAATTAAAAACCCTAATAAAAATACTATTCATAAAGAAATATTTGAAATTCAAAAATATTTAAAGAATATTGGGATAAGTAGTCAAAAAATTATTAGCAGGCCTTCAATAATATCATTAGATAATAAAGCCTTTTTCGTAAATGTTGTTGGGCTTGAAGACTTTAAATATCTTGAAAAAGTATTTGATTTATCAATTGATTCATCAAAGTTCGAAGAAGGTGTTTTAATAGGAAATAAATTAGATGCTAAATTAGGATTTCTTGAAAGTGAAACACCGTTATTGTTAACAAGTCCACTAGATTCGGGGCTTTCTATTTCTGCTAAGATTTTCAAAGTTATTGATGAGAAATTTATTTTTAATAATCCGATATCAGTTAAAGATTTTTCGGGAACGTACGTATATATTTCATATGAAAATGCGAAAGAAATTTTTCCATTATCAGTCCCTCATATTGTTATTAATCATGAATTATTAAGTAGAGAGTTGCAAAATATTAGAAATGATATTGTAAATGCTAATGTTGTATCTTGGCAAGGTAAAAATCCGTTATTTTTTGCTGCAATAAAGGTAGAAAAACTTTTATACACTACTTTCGGTTTTATGATGTTATTAATTGTTTCATTTAATATCTTTGGATTAGTTAACTTAATCATTATGAGAAAAAACAATCAACTTTCATCATTAGTATACTTTGGCGCTTCTAAGAAACAGCTCGATGGAATTTTTAACGTTAATATCCTATTGCTTGGCTTTATCGGTTCTTTGATTGGTGGTATTATGTCTATAATATTATTAGAGAGCAATATATTGATTAATTACTCTGTAATACCATCGATGATTAAAAAAATTGATGTATATTATCCCATAATTATCGTATCGGTAATATTTAATTTACTTGTTTTATTTTTGTCAACAAAAATTTCCATTAGAAAGAACATAAAAAACATTGGAGTGCTAAAGTCAAATGCTATTGAAGGCTAAAAATATCAATAAAACATACAAAAATAAAGAATTTGAAGATTTAATAATCTTCAAAAATTTAAATTTTGAACTGAATGATGAAAATATTACAACAATTTATGGCCCTTCTGGTATTGGAAAATCTACACTATTAAATATTTTGGGTACAGTAGACTCTCCAGATTCAGGAACTATAGAGCTGGATCATATACAATATAATTCAAATAATTTATACAATTTGAGGAGACGATATATCAGCTATATGTTTCAATTTCATTATTTACTACCAGAGTTTACTATCTATGATAACTTAAAATTGGTGTTAGAAATAAAAAATATATACCACAAGTCCTCTTCTTTAATTTTTGAAACTTTAGATAGATTTGGAATTGCTGATAAGGCTAAAAATTATCCTCATCATTTATCTGGAGGTGAAAAGCAAAGAGTTTCTCTTGCACGCTCAATTATAAGCAGTCCTTCACTTGTGTTGGCCGATGAGCCTACTGGTAATTTAGACAGTGAAAATAGCATGATGATTGCTAAAGAGATAAAAAAAATAAGTAATGAATCTAATATCAAATTTATTATAGCCAGTCATGATTCAATTTTTGAAAATATATCAGATAGAGTATGTTGCATAAAAAAATTCAATATATTTGATATGAATCAATAATAATTATTTTAAATTAAGGATATATGCAAAATCAAATGAAAATGAGCAAGAATATTAAATCGAAAACACCTATGTTAGACTCTTTTAGTAGGGATGTAACTAAAATAGCCTTAGAGAATAAGCTGGATCCTATAATTGGAAGAGATAAAGAGATTGAAAGAGTTTCTCAAATTTTAACCAGAAGAAAAAAGAATAATCCTGTTCTTATTGGAGAGCCTGGAGTTGGTAAGACAGCAATTATAGAAGGATTGGCATTAAGAATTATAAAGAAGACTGTTCCTAGGTTATTGTGGGAGCAAAGAGTTGTAGCACTTGATATGGCTGGTTTGATTGCTGGAACAAAGTATAGAGGACAATTTGAAGAACGAATTAAAGGGATGATTCAAGAGCTTGAAAATAGTAGCGATATAATTGTTTTCATTGATGAATTGCATACAATAGTTGGTGCAGGTGGCGCAACCGGCTCTATGGATGCTGCAAATTTATTTAAACCAGCTCTTGCAAGAGGAGATATTCAAATAGTTGGCGCAACTACTTTATCTGAATATAGAAAGTATATTGAGAAAGATGGGGCTCTTGAAAGAAGGTTTCAGAAAATTATTGTAAATCCACCCTCAACAAAAGATACTATAGACATTCTAAAAGGAATTGCATCAAAATATGAACATCATCACAAAGTTAGATATGAAGAAGATGCAATCAATGCTTGCGTTTCCCTAAGTGAGCGATATATAGCAGATAAGTTTCTACCTGATAAAGCAATTGATATTTTAGATGAATCAGGGTCAAGAATACATATGAGTAATCTAAATATACCTGATAGTATTATAAAACTTGAAAAAAAATTGATGAAACTCGCAAAAGATAAAAGTAATGCTATTAGCTCTCAAAAGTTTGAAACTGCCGCACAAATTAGAGATAAAGAAAGAAAAGTGAAAATAAAATTAGAGGAAGAGAAGAAGTTAATCTTTAATGATCAAAATTATATAAAGCCTGTAATTACAGCAGATGATGTTGCTGATGTAGTCGCTACTATGACAGGTATACCATTATCAAAGGTTGCAGAATCTGAAACGACTCGTTTACTTAATATGTCTAATGAACTAAAAAATCAAATTGTTGGTCAGAATCATGCAATTGATAAAGTTTCTCAATCAATTGTTAGAGCAAGAGCAGGTTTAAAAAATCCAAACCATCCAATCGGTAGTTTTATGTTTTTAGGCCCTACTGGTGTTGGTAAAACAGAGCTAGCAAAAGTCTTGTCTAAGTATCTTTTTACTAATGATAATTGTTTTATTAAAATCGATATGTCTGAATATATGGAAAGATATAATGTTTCTAGATTAATTGGGGCACCTCCAGGCTATATTGGTTATGAAGAAGGTGGACAGCTAACGGAAAAGGTTCGTAGGAATCCTTATTCTGTAGTCCTGTTTGATGAAATAGAGAAAGCTCATAAGGATGTATTTAATCTCCTTCTTCAAGTCCTTGACGAAGGAACTCTTACTGATAGCTATGGTAGAAAAATTGATTTTACAAATACAATAATAATAATGACATCAAATATAGGCACAAAGAAAATCTCACCAACTGCTATAGGTTTTGGTAGTCAAAAAAATCTAAAGAAAGATAAAATAGGTGATATGTTTGATGATATTAAAAAATATTTTTTACCTGAATTTTTAAATAGGATTGACGAAATAATTCCATTTAATTCTTTATCTAAAAAAGATTTATTTAGTATAATTGATATACAAATGCAAGATTTGAAAGATAACCTAAAAGACAAGAGGAATTCTCTTAGAGTCTCTAAAACAGCTAAAGAATATCTTCTTAAAGATGGCTCTCATAGGGAGTGGGGCGCTAGACCACTTAGACGCGCTATTCAAAATGAAATTGAAAATAAGATTTCCAATTTATTCATTAAGGGTAAATTTAAAGAAAATGCCTTAATTACCGTAAAATCAGAAAAAAATAAATTACTTTTCAAACAGTTCTTAAAAAATAAGTAGGATCTCCATATTCATGACATTGTGGCAGTATTAATAGTTAAGGCATACTTATTGTATATTAGATATAAAAATTTAACTAGGAGATTTTAAGATGTCAAAGATTATAGGTATTGATTTAGGTACAACAAATTCATGCGTTTCAGTAATGGAGGGTTCTTCCCCAGAAATTATAAATACGGACGATGGCAGCAGAACAATGCCTTCTGTTGTAGCTTTTTCTGATAACGATAGACTAATTGGCAGTGCTGCTAAAAGGCAGGCTGCAACAAATCCTGAAAACACTATATTTTCAGCAAAAAGATTTATAGGTAGAACTTTTGATGAAGTATCTAATGAAAAAGATAAATTACCCTATAAAATAGTTAAAGGTTCAAAAGGTGAAGTGAATTTTGATTGTAATGGGAAAAAATACTCAGCTCCTGAAATTAGCGCTATGATACTTCAATCTATTAAACAGGCAGCTGAATCTTATCTTGGTACTAAAGTTACAGAAGCGGTTATTACTGTACCTGCATATTTTAATGATAGCCAGAGAAAAGCAACAAAAGATGCTGGTAAAATTGCTGGTTTAGACGTTAAGAGGATTATAAATGAACCAACTGCAGCAGCATTAGCATATGGTATTGATAAACAAAAAGATCAAAAAGTAGCAGTTTATGACTTAGGTGGGGGAACTTTTGATATATCCATTTTGGATATTATGGATGTTGATGGTGAAAAATCTATTGAGGTAAATTCAACTAATGGAGATGGTTCTTTGGGAGGTGATGATTTTGATACAGCTTTAGTTGAACATATTGCTAAAGAGTTTAATAAAACTGATGGTATTAATTTGATGAAAGATCCGCAAGCTTTAGGTAGAGTAAAAGAAGCTGCAGAGCAGGTCAAGAAAGAGCTCTCATCAGCAACTCAGGCTACTGTTAATCTGCCTTTTATTACAGCTGATAAATCTGGTCCAAAACATTTGAATATGAACATAACTAGAACTGATTTCGAAAAGTTAATCGATAAACTTGTTGAAAGAACAAAAGCTCCATGTTTAAAAGCGCTACAAGATGCAGGACTTAAACCCTCAGAAATAGATGAAGTTCTTCTTGTTGGTGGATCAACTAGAATACCTAAGGTTCAAAGTCTTGTAAAAGAGATATTTAATAAAGAACCAAATAAAGGTGTTAATCCCGATGAGGTTGTAGCATTAGGAGCAGCAATTCAAGGTGGAGTATTGGGTGGCGATGTTAAAGATGTTGTTTTATTAGACGTTACCCCTCTTTCTCTGGGAATAGAGACTTTAGGAGGAGTTATGACTAAATTAATTGAATCAAATACAACAATTCCAACTAAGAAGTCTCAAGTTTTTTCTACAGCTCAGGACAATCAACCTTCAGTTGAGGTTCATGTCGTACAAGGTGAGCGAGAAATGGCTTCTGATAACAAGTCTTTAGGAAGATTTCACTTAGATGGTATTCCTTCTGCTCCTAGAGGAGTGCCTCAAATTGAAGTGTCTTTTGATTTAGATGCTAATGGAATTTTAAACGTTTCAGCTCTTGACAAAGCTACTAACAAAGAGCAGTCTATCAGAATAGAGGCTTCTAGCGGACTTTCAGATGCAGATATTGAGAAGATGAAGGAAGATGCTAAAAAATATGCGCAAGAAGATAAAGAAAAGAGAGAATCTATAGATCTTCATAATAATGCAGAACAAACTATTTATCAAACTGAAAAGCAAATAGATGAGCTTGGTGATAAAATATCAGATGAAGATAAAAAAAATCTTTCGGATTCTATTGATAAGTTAAAAGAAGCTAATAAAGGTGATGATTCGCAGATTATTAATGATGCAATTAGTGCTGTAAATACTACATGGCAAAAAATATCTGAAAAACTTTATCAGGAAACGAAAGAATCCGACTCAAACACTGAATCAGGTGAAAAATCAAAAGCTTCAACAAACAAAAGTAATGATAATGTTGAAGAAGCTGATTTTGAAGAAGTAAAATAAATATATATTATTTAGTTATATTTCTTGAACTGTAAGCTAAATTATTTTAGTTTATTTGTATTCATGTTTAAGAAAAATATATATAGAGTAGCCATTCTTTTAATTACTGCTTTTATAGCTAGCTTATTACTATTGACTAGTTTTTACTTAAATCTTTTTAAGAATGAGAGCTCAAATTTCTTATTGTCAAAATTAAATTTATTTAATATTGACTACAAATATATTCAAGGAAATTTAATAACTGGATTTTCAATACATGATGTAGCAATTGAATCTCAAAAATATTCTTTTACAGCTGATTTAGCTCGTGTTTCAATTAACATAAATGATATTATTAATAATTTTGAAGATATTGATTTCATAAAAATAGAGAACTCAAAACTTTTTTTAAAAGATCAATATTTTGACACTTCCAACATAGAAATTGATAATAGTGTGTATTTTGATGTGGATATGTTTAGTGAATTGCCCTTTCGTGATATTTCTCTAAATAATTTTGATATCATAAATGGTGATAATGAAATTTATTTTAAGCATCTTAAATTGAGCTCTTATCCTGACCATCTGATTTACAATTTACAGGCTTATACAATTAATGGAAATTTACATAATTACCCATTTTCAATGAATCATATAAATGGTGAATTATCTTCACTTAATAATAATGTTTACTTTAATGATTTTAAAATAACTAATGATGAGGATTATCTTTTTTTTAAAAATCTTGATCTTAAATTTCAACTGCCCAACTTTACTTCTTCAATTAATGTAAATGGTGATGGATATACTTATCTTTATGGATACAACCTAAATATAGATTCATTAAAAGTTTTTAAACCCAAAACTGAGAAAAATTATAAATATTCTATTTCTTTAGGTGCCTATACTGACGAATATTTTTCATTTAGCAATATATCCTCTTCTGATTTTCTGGCAATTGAAAACACGTGGAATTTCAGGATTAACGACTTTACCCTTTTAAATGAGAACTTTGATGATATCAAAGGGTTAGTAAGACATGTGGAGGACTCAATATATGTTTCAATTCCATACAATGAAAAAGATCGTTTAAGGAATAAATTAAATAAATCAGTGCTAGGAGCAGATTTAGTTTTCTATAAAAATATTGTAGATATTAATTCCTTAATTATGAAGATTGGAAATTTCAAGCCATTGCAGCTAAAAAAACCTACCATATGTTCTATACAGAATGATAGTTTTAGTGGAGATAACATATATTTAACATATAAATCTGGAGAGCTACTAGTTAAAAGTTTTACTTTTAAAAATACTGACCATTATGATTTCTCGTTATATTTTAATGATTTTGATCTTGATTTATTTAGAGGGTTAAATGTTGGTGGTATTTTAAGCGGAAATCTTCGTATTACAGATGAAGAAAATGATAATGCTCCTTTTTATGCAACTTTTTCCAATGCAAAGGTTGAAAATCTATCAAACAATGCCATTACTATGGATAAGGTAGGGCTTGAAGGCTCAATTAGTAATAATGAAGTTGAAATAATAAGCATTGATATGGAGAAAAAAATTGGCCCACTAAACGTTTCAGGTTCATTCTCATCTTTAGATAATTTTTACGACAAGATTGTCGATAATTTAAAAATCAAAATTAAATAATATTTAATTAAAATAATTCATAAATTAAGTAGTTATTTTTAACATATATAATGAAGAATCAAATTTGCATAATATATCTATTTCTATGCCTGATAGCACTTAATTTTGCTTCAGATATTAATACATCCAGCTCAAATAACCTTTCAAGTCAAATTGACCAAGAGTTAATTGAAAGTTATAATCTAGCTAAATCTTATAGAGCAAATAAAGAATTTGATAAATGTTTAAGTATATTATTTGAAATTAAAGATAATTATTTAAAAGCTAATTTTGATATTGCATCCATTTTTTATCAAGATTATAAGAGTTACGATATAGCCCTTCATTTTTTTAATACAATGATACAAAAGTATGAGTCTAGTAATGACCAAGCTTTTTTAATATCAAACGAAGATATATACAAAAATTCAATTTTTTTTTCAGCTTATATTCTCGTTAATGATTTAGAACTGTACACAAGCGGAGTTAGTATGTATCAAAAGTTTATTGAAAATTTTCCGAATGATGAGTTGGCTGATGATGCAACTCATGAAGTAAAGACTCTGAATAGCGAATTAAACCAAATAGAATTACTTAAAAACACTTTAAAATAAGGAAGTATTTATGGCAGATACATCAATTATTAGAAACGGTCTTGTTATTAACCACAAAAATAATTTATTTAAAATTATTGAATTTCAACATGTTAAGCCTGGTAAGGGCGGCGCTTTTGTTAGAACTAAACTGAAAAATGTAAAAACCGGCCAAGTTATTGATGAGACTTTTCGATCAGGCGAAAAAATCGAAGAAATTAGATTAGATGCTCAAAATTTTAATTACCTATATAAAGACTCGGAAAATTATTTTTTCATGAATAATGACACGTTTGACCAAATTTCACTCGATAGGAATGCAATAGGCGATAGTGCAGATTTTTTGATTGAAAATACTGAAACAACTATTGTGTTTCATAAGGATACTCCTATTGAGGTTAGAATTCCTGCTCATATAAATCTGAAGGTTTCTGAAACAGATCCTGGTGAAAAGGGTAATACTGCGCAAGGCGGAACTAAGCCAGCGACACTAGAAACTGGAATTACACTTCAGGTTCCACTGTTTGTACAGATTGGAGATGTTTTAAGAGTAGATACACGAGAAAAAAAATACATAGAAAGGATTAAATGATGAAATCTAAGGATAGGATAAAAAAACTAATCACAATTCTTGAAGATTCAGATATAAATTCCATGGAAGTTTCATCGTTTTGGGGTTTTTCAAAAATAAAACTTTCAAAAACCTCTACACCTTCAAACAATTTTAGTCATACCAGCGAAACGACACCCACCAGTGGTAATATAACTCCTTCACCTCCAGCACCTGTCAGTTCAGAAGCCTCAACCACTAATGGTTTAGATTCAGCTGATGTTGAATCAGTATCATCCAATAATACTAACGTTCATATACAAAAAGCACCTTTAGTAGGAACAGTTTATTTATCGCCTAAGCCCGGTGAAGATAATTTTATTAGCGAGGGAGGAAAAGTTTCAAAAGGAGATACTGTATGTATTATTGAGGCTATGAAAATCTTTAATGAGATAGAGTGTGAAGTATCTGGTACAGTTAAGCTTATCAATGTTAATAATGAGTCACCGGTTGAATTTGGTCAGCCAATATTTGAAATTATACCTGATTAATTATGTTTGAGAAAATCCTAATAGCTAACAGAGGAGAAATTGCTTTAAGAGTAATAAGAGCATGTAAAGAAATTGGAATCAAAACAGTTGCAGTATATTCTGATGTTGATGAACTTTCTCTACATACAAAATTTGCAGATGAAGCTATTTGTATTGGTCCTTCTATTCCCAAAAAAAGTTATTTAAATATAAGCGCTATTATTTCTGCTGCTGAGCTCACAAATTGTGATGCAATACATCCAGGCTATGGTTTTTTATCTGAAAACTCTGAATTTTCCAAAATATGTAATGAACATAATATATGTTTTATTGGTCCAGAAGCTGAGGTTATTGATATGATGGGAAACAAATCCAAGGCTAGAAAAGTAGCTCATTCCCTTGATATACCAATTATACCTGGCACAAAAGATCCTATTATAGATTCAAATCATGCTAAAGATATTGCTAATGAGATAGGATACCCAATAATCCTTAAAGCAGTTTCTGGCGGAGGTGGAAAGGGCATGAGAGTTGTACATAGTGATGATAAAATTGCGGAAAACTTTGAAATTGCAAAATCTGAAGCTTTAAATTCATTTAATGACGATCAAATATACATGGAAAAATTTTTGGTTAACCCTAAACATATAGAGGTACAAGTTTTATCAGATAGTTATGACAATGTATATTCATTTGGCGATAGAGATTGCAGTATTCAGAGAAATCATCAAAAAATTATTGAAGAAACACCTTCAACAACTATTTCCAATGATATCAAGGAAAAGTTGTATGCTGATGCTATAAAAATAGCTAGAAAAGTAAATTACGTAGGTGCTGGCACTATTGAATTTTTAGTTTCCGATAGTAATTATTATTTTATAGAAATGAATACCAGGATTCAAGTTGAGCACCCAATTACTGAAATGGTTTTTAATGTTGATTTAGTTAAAAATCAAATCCTTGCCCATTCAGGAGAAAAAATTATATTTAGCTCAGATAATCTTGTAGCAAAGGGCCATTCAATAGAATGCAGAGTTACCGCAGAAAATCCGGATATGAATTTCATGCCTTCTCCGGGTACAGTTGAAAGTTTACATTTTCCTGGAGGTTTGGGAGTAAGAATAGATTCTCATATATATACGGGCTATAAAATCCCGCCAAATTACGATTCTATGATTGCTAAAATTATCACCTTTTCTAACGATAGAAAAAGCTGTATTAATAAAATGAAAATCGCATTAAACGAACTTGTTATTGAAGGTGTTAACACTATTGTTCCATATCATTTAAAAATTTTAGAGGACTCATCGTTTGTTAATGGCGACTACAACACAAGCTTTCTAAATAATTTTAATTACATAAGTAAAAAGGAGGATGAAGTAAATGTTACCTGAAGAGTTGAAATATACAAAAGAACATGAATGGGTTAAATTTGATGGTGATTTTATTTTTATTGGTATTACCGATTATGCTCAGGGTGAACTTGGTGATATAGTTTTTGTTGAACTTCCATCAATTGGTGAGATTTTTTCAGAAAATGACACTATAGGAACAATTGAAGCGGTTAAAACAGTTGCTGACATCTATTGTCCATTAGCTGGTGAAGTTGTAGAATTAAATACGGAAATTGAAAATTCACCCGAGTTAATAAATTCCTCACCGTACAAAGATGGATGGCTTATCAAGTTAAAAGTTAATCCTGAGTCAAAAACAGATAGTTTACTAGACCACAAACAATACAAAGAGATAATATTGTAAATGAAATATATACAAAATACAAATAAAGATATTAAAAAAATGCTTAATGAAATAGGTGTTGATTCATTCGATAGCTTAGTTAAAAGTATACCTGATGAGATTAGATTTAAAGACTCCTTTAATATTGGTGAAGCCTTATCAGAGTATGAACTCATACTGGAGACGTCAAAACTTAAAAATAATAACTTGCTATGTTTTATGGGAAATGGAATTTACGATCATTACGTTCCAAGTGTAGTTGACTTCATATCGAGTAGGTCAGAGTTTTACACTTCATATACTCCATATCAGGCTGAGGTTAGTCAAGGTACTCTTCAATACCTTTATGAATTTCAATCAATGATTGCAAGCTTGGCAGGAATGGAAGTTTCTAATGCATCACTTTATGATGGTGCTTCGTCCTTAGCTGAGGCATGCTCTATGGCTATTAATATATCGAAGAAAAAAACTATTTTACTTAGCTCGACTATAAATTCAAAGTACATAGATGTTGTGAAAACATATTTATCTAACAGAGGTGTTAATATTTATTTAATTCCTGATGATAATTCATATACTTCTATAAAAGAAATTGAGAAATATAATTTATCTGATATAGCTTGTATTGTTATTCAATCTCCAAATAATTATGGTTTGATTGAGAACTGGTCAAAATGGAGTGATAAAATAAAATCTGAAACATTATTGATCGGAGTTTCGGATCCCATGGTTTTACCAATCATAAAATCTCCTGGCGAATGCGGCGTAGATATCTATTGTGGAGAAGGCCAGTCTTTAGGTAATTATATGAACTTAGGTGGTCCTGTTTTGGGTTTAATTGCGACAAATAGAAAATACGTAAGAAAAATGCCAGGAAGGATTATTGGTAAGACAGAAGATTTAGATGGTAAAGAAGGTTATGTATTAACACTTCAGGCCAGAGAGCAGCATATTAGAAGAGACAAGGCTAATTCTAATATTTGCACTAATCAAAGCCTCCTTGCTCTAAGATCTACCATTTATATGTCATTATTTGGTGATTCTGGATTACGAAAAGTCGCAGAGTTGTGTTTTTCTAAAGCACAATATACTGCAAGAAAAATATCAGAATTAGATGGATTTTCTATCCTTAATAATGATTTTAATTTTGTTAAAGAGTTTGTTGTTTTGACAGAGTTCTCTGCTAAAAAAATTATTTCTGAAGCTAAAAAAGAAGGTATAGGATTATCTTGCATTGGAGATAAGGATGACAAATTATTAATTGCTGTAACCGAAAAAAGAACAAAAGATGAAATTGATAAGCTAATAAGTTTTTTAAATAGGTAATCTATTGATTTATAAAAAATTATTAGATAAAATAAAAAGCAATATAGACAATTACCCTTTGAAGATTGCTCTTATTGATCCTGATAAGAAAAATGATTCAAATCTTTCGAATCAGATTGAATATATAAAAAATAATAATTTCATTGCTGTTTTTTGCGGTGGAAGTATAATGATGGATTCAAAGTACCATCAAAGATTAGACTACATACGAAGAAATATAAAACTACCACTAATAGGCTTTCCTGGCTCAGTTTCTCAAATTAATAAAAACTTTGATGCAATTCTTTACATGTCTCTAATAAGTGGGCGAAATGCTCAATATTTAATTGGTGAGCAAGTTTTATCTGCACCCACTATACATGATTTAGATTTAGAAACAATATCTATTGGATATATTATTCTAAACAACGGAAAGAAAACAAGTGTTGAAATTATAAGTGGTACGGATGGACTTCCTATGTCTAATCACGATATTGTTTTAGCTCACGCACTTGCCTCTCAATATATGGGCCATAAAATGATTTATTTAGAATGTGGCAGCGACTCTGATAAGTCTATCGATATTAATTTACTTAAAAAAGTTAAGAATAATATTTCTATTCCAGTAATCGTCGGAGGTGGTATTAAGAGTGAAGAAGATATTGAACTTATCTCCAAAGCTGGTGCTGATCTTATTGTTGTTAGCTCTATGATTGAGAATTACGTTAATCTTTAATAGATTTAATCGCAATTATGGATCAAATTATTAAAAAATATTTATTATTTCTACAATATGAGCGTGGATTAAGCCAGGAAACAATTAAAGCTTACTCTTCTGATTTATCTAAATACGCAAAGTATCTATCTGAATCATATGATATATCTCATCCTAGTCAAATATTTATGAAACATATAAAATCCTTCTTATCTAGCTATCTGAGATTTTATAAGCCTAAAAATAACAATCTGTGTAATTCTGTAAATAATGAGTATGCTGGAACTACAGTTAGTCGCTACTTTTCCTCAATTAGAGGTTTCCATAGCTATCTTTTAACTGAAAAAATAACATCTAAGGATCCATCTGTTTATCTTGATAAACCAAAGACGACAAAGAAACTACCATATGTTTTAACATATTTAGAAATTTTAAATATAATTAATTCAGTTGATGTTAAATCTAGCTTTGGATTAAGAGATAAATCAATTTTATATCTACTTTATTCATCTGGATTAAGAGTTAGCGAATTATTAAATCTAAAATTAACCAATTTA
>Ga0310343_10000316_pt1 | contig 22886 bp, 18 predicted proteins | sample HC15DNA2025_MG_FD_203519 | JGI IMG/M metagenome (GOLD analysis project Ga0310343, IMG submission 203519) | Marine microbial communities from station ALOHA, North Pacific Subtropical Gyre - HC15-DNA-20-25_MG | ecosystem: Environmental > Aquatic > Marine > Oceanic | place: Pacific Ocean: North...
GTCGGACAGGGCTCCCCGTATTGAACAGATCCTTTCCGGAGCTGCCGTTTGCCAGAATATTATCGTGGCATCGGCCGCTCTCGGGTACCGAAGTCAATGGCTCACCGAATGGTTCGCCTACAATAGTAAAATCAAAGCGTATATAGGAATTCCCGAACAAGAGGAAATTATCGGCTTTATCTACATCGGAAGTGAACACGAGCCCCCTAGAGAACGACCTCGACCTGAACTAAGCGAGATTGTGACAAAGTTAGAGCTATGAACACGATCGCCTAGCCTCGACGCCCGAGTTAGATAAACTAGCTTCCATTCTCCTGGCAAAGCTCAGCGTAAGCTTTGATCTTCGCTCGGACGTTCGCCAATCCATTTCGACGATTAGGCGAAAGGTGCTGCGTAATCCCCACGTCAGCTAGAAAGTCGGGCTCTAAGCGAGTAATATCTTCCGGCATTTCTCCACTGTATAGTTCGCACAATAGTGCAGAAGTACCCTTCGTAATAGCAGCATCAGAGTCCGTGTGGAAATAGCATCTGCCGCCCTTGAACTCAGGAAAAATCCACAACTGCGACAAGCAACCCTCGATCAAGAACGTATCAATCTTGTAGGCCTCATCTAAGGGTGGGTGGCTCTTGGCTCGGTCGATTATGTAGGCAAAACGCTCGTAATGATCGTCGAACGGCATCAGTTCCTCTACAATCCGGTCCCTTTTCGCAATAATACTCATCAGATCCGATACCACGAATAGGCATGAGCCGAAACTGTCAATCAGAGCCTTTCGAACAGCTTCGCTTTGCCCAAAGAAAACCTATCCATTGCCAACTCTAGCAAAAAAGAATTGAATTTTAACCCAATGGCAATCGACCGAGAACAGGAAAGGCGTGTACCCAGGGGATTTAGTCCAAAACCTTATTCGTACCATCAGGAAATCGAAATCGAGATCGAATCCCTAACCAACATGGGCCAGGGTCTGGGTCGAGACAATGGTTGGGTCGTTATGGCTCCATTCGCGCTTCCCGGAGAACGGGCCCGGGTCCGCATCTATCGAAACAATAAAAGCTATTCTGAGGCAGATCTAGTCCAGGTTCTACGGCCATCGCCCGACCGAATCAATCCGGTCTGTCCGGTTTTTCAAAAGTGCGGCGGCTGTCAGTATCAAAATATTAAATACAAAATTCAACTGGAATGGAAGACTCGCCAAGTAAAGGAGTTGCTCTGGCATATGGCTCGAATCGAGTCAGAAGTGCTGCCCGCCATCCCATCACCCAAGACTTACGGTTATCGATCCAAGCTCACACCCCACTTCCCGAAGCCAAAAGCAGGAAATCCGATTGAAATTGGTTTCCTAAAACAAGGCACGCGTTCCAAATATATCGAAATCGAACAATGCCCTCTCGTTTCCGAGACAATGAATCAGGAACTGAGGCGTCTTCGGGAGGACACGCAGAATCTGCATCGGAAAAAGCCATTCAAGAAAGGAGCCACACTGCTGCTCCGGGAGCATTTGAATGGGATATCAACCGATCCCAAGGAGATCATCCGGGAGCGGGTTGCCGGAGCTGTCTTTTCGTTTCCAGCAGGCGAGTTCTTTCAGAACAACCCTAGCATACTAGAAGATTTCACAAACTATGTCGGTCGTAAGGCAAGCCAGGGAAATACTAGTCATCTAATCGACGCCTACTGCGGGAGCGGCCTCTTCAGCCTTACTTCTGCCCACTTGTTCGAATCCGTGATAGGAATCGAAGTATCGGAGTTATCCGTACAGTATGCCAATCAAAACGCTTCTGCCAACGGAATCGAAAATGCCTCCTTCGTTCTCGGTGACGCGGCATCCCTTTTTGACCTGATCGATATCGCGGGGGCTCACTCTGCTGTGGTGATCGACCCGCCGCGCAAGGGAGCGAGCGAAGAATTTCTCCATCAGCTCATCGCATTCGGGCCGGCCAGAGTCGTCTACGTTTCCTGCAATCCAGCGACGCAAATGCGCGACTTGAAGACATTAACTCGAGAGGACTATTCAATCGAGGAGATCCAGCCTTTCGACCTTTTCCCGCAGACAAAACATCTTGAATGCGTAATCACGCTTACCCGAAACTAGCGGTATCCGCAGAGGCCTTAACTTTCTTTCGACGCGTTGCCAGCCGACGAGCTTACTTCTCGAGACTCGATGGCAGCTTCTAGTCTTGCCGTGCATAGCTCTACGAGCGAAGTTTGCCTGTTTTCTATACATCCTACCACAGGCAGGATGCCTGTGCACCTTTTCGAGCATGCTACAACATTCTGCCCGGCTTCACTTTGAGAGCCTCCGGGAGGCGCTTAGTCCACTTGGACGCGTCCCGTTTGAATTGGTCGACTTGCTTCGGAGCCGCTCCAACAAAGCGATCCGTCTGGGAAAGCAGCGATTCTAGCCGCTTTAAGGATAGCGGGATCCGATCATCATCAGCCAGTCTGCCCAGCAAATCTGCCTTTTCCGGGCGCCCTTCTCGAATCTCTTTGCTGGCCGCTAGGGCGTTTTCCTTGATCGCCAAGTGAGCCTCTTCCCGGCCCGCTCCCGCTTTTACGGATTCCATAAGAATCGTAGTCGTCGCCAAAAATGGCAGCTGAACGGAATTCTCAGATTGTATTGATTTTTCGTATACATTTATCTGGCAAAGCACTGTCAAGAAACCCTCCAACAACCCATCGATCGCGAAGAATGCATCCGGCAACATTACTCTACGCACTACAGAACAGGAAACATCTCCTTCATTCCATTGGCCACCCATCAGTCCCGAAGCCATCGCTACATAGCCTTTCAGGATCGTACCAAAGCCATGTATACGCTCGCTCGTTCGGCAATTGACTTTGTGCGGCATGACCGAGGAACCAACCTGCCCCTTTGAAAAGCCTTCACTCATGAGGCCCTGTCCGGCCATTAGCCGGATTGCCGTAGTCAAATTTAAAGCAGGGGAAGCCAACTGCTCCAAGGCGGTAACTGTATCCAAATCAACACTCCTTGGATAGACTTGGCCAACGCTGCTTAATACTTTACCGAAGCCCAAATGCTTCACGATACTCTTTTCCAACTGGGCTACCTTTTTCGCGTCTCCTTCGAAAAGCGTCTGCTGATCCAGCTGGGTGCCTACAGCTCCTTTTAATCCTCTAGCCGGATACCGTTCCACTAAATCGTGAATGCGGTCTAAGCTCACCAGAAGTTCCTGCCCCGCCATGGCGAAGCGCTTTCCCAGCGTAGTCGCCTGAGCCGGAACATTGTGCGTGCGGGCCGTAATCATTAGATCCCGAAACTCCACCGCTCTTTCCACCAATTTGTTGAGACAGGCGACCGCCTTGACGCGTACCAAATCGAGAGAGCGAATCACTTGCAGCTGCTCCACGTTTTCGGTCAAATCGCGACTCGTCATTCCCAGATGGGCCAGCTCATAGCCAGCCAAAGCTGAGAACTCCTCGATCCGGGCTTTCACATCGTGCAGAACTTTGCGCTCTCTTCTGTCGATGGATGCCAAGTTCACCGTGTCCTTAACGGATTCATACGCCTTGATCGCTTTCAGCGGTATTTTTAGCCCCAATTCTCTTTGGGCTTTCATTACTGCGATCCAGTAATCGCGCTCCATAATGACACGGCCATCGCCTGACCAAATCGACTTCATAGCATCCGATGCGTAGCGATCGGCAAGAACGTTTCTAATGATGGGCTTGTTTCGTGACATAAACACGCATGACCCTGAACTCGAAGGAGAGAATTTAAAGCATTTTCCACCTGATCGATTCGCCTAAGGTTCAGGGCAAGGAAGGTCTCGTCGAATTTTCTAGTTGTGGCTCCGCAATTGCCAGGCTTGCATACGACTCGGCTATGACCCATCCCTCCGAAGCAATCGCAAAGAAGACCATCGCCCTCGAGCTAAGTGTGATGCGATCCGGTTCCACATTGCTAAAAGCACTCATGTCAGCAGCCCCGGATATCAGCAGCCTTCCCGAAACCAATTTCCAGAAGTTTCAATCTGACAACGCCGAAGAGGAAGTCTCTAGCTTGAGCGGGGAGCGAATCATCGTTTTGAAAAGGCCCGCTTGGTTCAACGAGATCGATTCATATCCTCGGCTTCCCAATGTAGCCGACCACAAACGCGTCATTCTTGCCCGAGACGTCCATACTACTACAGCGTCGCTTCGGAAAATGGCCTTTCGAAAAGCGGAACCGCTCGTGCCAAAACGGGCAGACAACTGGCTGGCCAACCGCTACTGGGCCGAAGTCTACCTAAATCTACTGCAACGTTTTCCAGACGACGGCATTTCCAATTTTTGGATACGATACGAAGATCTTGTGAGCGGCCCTATCGAATGGACCGGAAAGCTGTTTAGATTCCTGGGTTCGGACAGGAGCGAGGGAACCGACTCCTACCCTCCCCCGAGCGGCTACGATTGGAAATGGGGAACCGACGATGGAGGCGAGAAAATCAAGTCTCTTAAGGTCCAGGCTCCTCGCATCCCTCAAAGCAGCCTTGCTATTCTAGATAGAGTCCAAAACTTGCCTAGCGTAAAAAAGGCACGAGAAAAACTTGGGTACGCGGCAAGCTAACTTTCGATGACCTCGAGGTAAATCGACTCCAATTTGTCCCCAACCCTGTCGATGCGATGCTCGTTAGCATTATGTTTGGCGGCTGCACTCAATTGTAACCGCAAAGAATCGTCTTTCATCAGCCTAACCATGGCATTCGCCATAGCACACTCATCATCAGGTTCGAAAATCAGTCCGTCATCACCATGAGTAACAAGCTCTGGGATCCCTTTTGCTCGCGGACCAATCATCGGTAGCCCGAAGGCCATCGCCTCAAGTAAGCTCACTGGCTGGTTTTCGGTCTTACTCGCCGTGATAAATACATCGCCCAAAAGCGGATAATTCTCCTTCATCAGAATATCCCGCTCAATTCGGCCGACGCGTACGACGGAATCTTCCATCTCTAGACTGGCTAATTGTTTGTCTATATCTGGATCCGATGGACCAGCTCCCACGATCACCAATTTGGCTTTGGGGTTCACACGCGTCACTTGGGCGAAAGCGTCGATGAGCATGTCCAATGATTTTTCAGGCGAGATTCTTCCCACATAGATGAAGGCAAAGTCGTCGATACCGAGTGACTGTCGGAATTCGCGAATCTCCGATTCCGGCCGGAAGTCGATTCGCTCGATTCCGTTTGAAAGCAAAGTCGTGCTCTTGGAGAGCCCCCTCTTGACTAGATTTTCCCTGACCGATTTCGACGGGCTGACGATATGGCTGAACCGATTGAAGAAGGTCACAGAATACTTCCACATCGCCTTGCGAGTGAAAGCGAAATTGGGGATGTGGAATTGCTTCAAATATTCTGGCTCGGCAAAAAACGTGTGGAACGTTCCGACAACAGGTATTCGCTTCAGGCGACCGAGCAGCATCCCTTCTAAGCCACAACCGAATTCAGTATGCACGTGGATCAAATCCGGTGGCGAGATGTTCAATCGACGATAAGTAGAAAGGAAAAGAGGCACGGAAAACCGGAGCTTGGGTACATTTGGGATAGGTACCGAAAATGGCAGTCCAAACAACTTTATACGCGGATCTAGACCAGCAATCTGGACTAGCCTATCTTCACGGTTCGGGCGCGGGTAGAAGATGCTGATTTCATGGCCCCTCGAAGCTAACTCATTAGCTTGATTAAACACCGCCGAACTAACACCCGAAATGTAGGGTAAGAAGCTATCCGTAAACAGGCAGATACGCATTATGAACGGGAGTGAAACGAAACAAGCAGATCCGGGGCAACCTTAAACCTGAATACCCAGCTTTCCTATCCCATTTCCCTGAATTCGCTAGGCCAAACAACGTATAGCCAGATTGCGGAGAGCCTCTTCCTGTTCCCCAGGTCTCTCTACGATCTCCTCGAATACCCGTATAAACTCCCCTTGGTGGTCGATCAACCGCTTCAACGAAGGCATTTTTCGAGCTCCCAGTAATTTTCCCATGTACCAGAGGTTTTGAGTGAAGACGTTGTAATTGCTCTTCTCGGAAAGCCCAGCGTAGCGATCCTTGTATTTGGCAGCCGCCCGCTCGAAACTCGGCTTAGCTATTCCTCGGCCACTCACCTCTATTTCGCCGCCATCGACTAAAGATTTGAGCTGAATGAGCAATCGATTGCGATTCTGCAGGGATGCGATGACCGGTCTGGCATCGTTACCAGCAAAAAAATGCCTGCGAAGCGCTTGCAGGGTCCAATCGAGATTGCGTGAGAAAAACGCCTCGGTGGATTCGAAAAAGTCGCCTCCGCCAAAGTTCGGGACGAGCTCTTCAATGAGCTCCAAAGCAATTTCTCCTCCCTCAGAGCCCAAATACGTCGCCAGTTTTTTAACCTCTTCGATGAGAAGTCGCGAGTTGCCATTGACTTTGCTGATCAAAGCCTCAGCCGCGTGCGGACCGATTTCGACGCCCATAAACGAACATTCCTCGTCCAAAATCGCTGCCAACGCCTCCGAACCATTGCCTCTGGAATCCACTCCTCCAGAGGCAATGTATTCTCCATGCTTCTCCAGCCACTTCGGGAATCGCTTTCGGCGATCGACCGGCGAGGCGGAAAACAAAACGCCGACATCCTCAGGCCGGATCATCTCCAGGATTTCCTGCAAGTTCTGGCAAGCCGTCTGGGTTCCTTCAGCCCGGCCGGTCTTATTGTCAGCCATAAACGTGCAACCTTTTAGCCAAACAACGCGGCGCCCGCCAAACAACCCAATGGTCTGGGTTGCCTCTCGAAACCGGTTAACCAGCGTTTCCACATCCTCGACTTTGATAGCGTTTCCATCGATTACCTCGATGGAAAACTCGTCTTCGACTTCCGAACACATGGCTTTCCAGAGCTTTGTAGCTGCTCGGTTGGCCAGAAAATCGTCTGATCCGGATACATAAGTGAAACTCGGGTCCGCCATGGAACCAGAATGATTGCCACTGAGCCCAACTTTGAAAAGGCTTTTTCTGAACGATTGAGCCGCCTACATCAACCCGGACAACATGGCCTTGCCAATCTGTTCAGGATTCTCAATCACTTATGCGTGATTACCGTGGAAGAAGCCCAAGCGAGCATTCAGGACAATATGGTGCCTATGCCGCGGGAAATGGTTCCCATCGAATCCTGTTTGAACCGCGTATTGGCCGAACCGCTACTCGCCGACCGAGACCTGCCGCCATTTAATCGCTCCACCTTTGATGGATTCGCCATAGCCTCTCAAGAAGCTGTCAATGGGGGGAAGACATTTTCAATCGAGGCTACCGCCTTCGCGGGTGAGGCTGAAATGCACCTTCAGAATTCGAAAGCCTGCATCGAAATTATGACCGGTGCACCGGTCCCTAGAGGGACGGATTGCGTGATAAAAATCGAGGATACCGATACCGATGGAGCTGTCGTGCAGCTAAAGGATGGCGTAATACCGAAGCCGGGCTTGGGGATTCACCCGCAAGGGTCCGATGCCCAAGCTAATCATGAGCTCCTCGCGCCAGGTTGCCGCATGACTGCCAAAGAAATGGCTATTGCGGCCTCCATTGGCAAGTCCGAATTGCTCGTCACCAAGGATCCCTGTATTTCTATTGTAACTACAGGCGACGAACTAGTAGATATAGCGACCCATCCGCTTCCCCATCAAATTCGCCGATCGAACGACCTTTCCCTTTTGCTGGCCCTTCGCTCTGCGGGATATCAGCAAGTCGAGCGATTCCATCTGAGCGACGATCCGGAGGAAACCGAAGCCTTCGTTGCAGATGCTCTTTCTGAATTAGACATCCTTGTTCTGGCCGGCGGCGTGTCGAAGGGCAAAAAGGACTACCTGCCAAAAGCCTTGGAGAACGCCGGAGTTCACAAAGCTTTTCAATGGGTTAGCCAACGACCAGGCAAACCGCTATGGTTCGGGGTATCCGACGTCTCCCCCCTCCATACTAGAGTGTTCGCTTTGCCAGGCAATCCGGTATCCTGCTTCACTTGTCTACACCGCTACGTAATTCCAGCATTAAATCTGAGCTCCGGGTTGAACCGAGAATACGTTTTCCAAGCTTTGCTCAACAAACCGTTTCGATTCGCTCCGCCGCTTACCCTGTTCCTCCCCGCCACGCTGAGTATCGATGAAACCGCTCGATCCTGGGCAACGCCATTGCCATTCAACACATCTGGCGATTTCGTGTCAGTGGCTGGAACAGACGGCTTCCTAGAGCTACCCGCCCAGCAAACTGAGTTTGAAAAAGGAACCGCGTTGCCTTTCCATCCATGGAGCGTCTAAATCTATCTTCCGACAACCGATGACGTGCTCCATAGAATTCGATCGCACTCTTGCAACCACGGATCTCCGCAAAAGGCTTGGAAGCATTCCTGGGGGCAGGGAGGACCCGCTCGGGCCTCCGTATCAAAATTTTGGAAGGCCGAGCCGGGCCTTACCTACCAACAAACGAAACATCTGTTTCTCCTAATAGAGTAAGGGCGATTCCAGAGATTTCACCCGCGGCGAGAAAATTGTAATGACGATTGCCACCGATTCTACAATGCTTCCCGACGAAATGCATCTATCGTAAATTCGGTGCCTCGACTATGACTAAATTATCTCACCTAGACGAAAAAGACCAACCACACATGGTGGATGTCGGGGGCAAAGCAGTCACTCGACGGACCGCGAAGGCCGAAGCGACTGTCAAACTTACTAGAGCAGTCATATCCCAGTTCGATGGCAAAGACATCCAGGGGAAGAAAGGCCCCGTCTTCCATACTGCCATTCTTGCCGGGATACAGGCAGCTAAGAAAACAAGCGACCTGATTCCCTTGTGCCACCCGCTCCCTCTAACCAAATGCCACGTACAAATCGATACCATCGATGATGAACGCGTTGCCATACGGTCCGAAGTCGTAACGGATGGCAAAACGGGCGTCGAAATGGAAGCCTTGTCCGCAGTCAATGGGGCAGCCTTGACGCTTTACGATATGTGCAAGGCAATTACCAAAGGTATTACTATCGAAAACATCCGGCTGATCGAAAAGGCAGGAGGGAAAAGCGATTACTCGGCTTGATGGCGAGTTCGTATCGATCAGTTTTCCATGAAGTTGACGATTGAATACTATGCGGTTCTCAGGGATCAACGGGGCTGCAGCTCGGAATTCTTGGAAACGTCAGCAAGCACGCCGGCGGAACTCTACGACGAATTGAAAGCACGCCACGGCTTGAGCCTGGATCGATCCACGCTAAAAGTAGCGGTCAATGAGGAGTTCGCGGAATGGGACCAGCCGCTTAAAGACGGCGATACTGCAGTATTCATCCCTCCCGTTGCCGGAGGCTAAGGCTATTATGGAACTGAATCGCTTTCAAATTTCTGAGATCGCCATCGAGCCCGACAAATTGCGGTTAGAACTGCAGAGCGAAATCGCGGGTGCCTACACTTCCTTCGAAGGCTGGGTGCGAAACCACAACGAGGGCGCATCCGTACAGGCATTGGAATATTCTGCCTACAAAGTATTGGCGTTAAAGGAAGGCGATCGGATAATTGCCGAAGCTCTAGACCGATTCGAAATTGCCGGGGCGGCGGCTATCCACAGGATCGGTTTGCTCGATATTGGCGATGTTGCCGTATGGGTGGGTGCCAGTTCCGCCCATCGGGGACCCGCTTTCGACGGTTGCCGGTACATTATCGATGAGATTAAGGACCGCGTTCCCATTTGGAAACGGGAGAGCTACGAACACGGCCCGGATCAGTGGGTAAACTGTGCCAAGGGTAGCCTAGCATAAGCATTTAAGTTTGGATAATAAAGTCCGTTAGGACCTCTGGGAAACTAACACTAAAGCGATGCTCTACGAGGAACGGCTATTCGAATCGCTAAAGCCCTTATACAGTCAACCCTGGTTTCCATACGCCTTGGGAGTGATCGGGGCTCTATTCGCGTCTTCGGTCTTCAGGACCTTCAACAAGCTGCCCGAGTTGGTCATGTATCCGACTATCAGCACCACCTGAGTCATGATTTGCATGAACTGGGTATACTATCGCAATGAACCCGAGATGCTATCGCCCCTTTGCTGCCCAGAAAATGTTAAGTCGATTTTTCGGCTAGCGTCTGGCGGCTAACGGACTAGATCCACAGTCTTCGGCGTGTTTACAATCCCCCTTAAAGCGGTAAAATAGCGGATCATGTTGTTCAGGCTTGATGGCACCATTCCCTCGCCGTTAGATGGCCGCTCTTCAATACAAATTTACTAATGTCAGAAGCCAAATCGGATATCGGACTCGTAGGCCTAGCGGTCATGGGTCAAAACCTCGCTTTGAACATAGCCGACCACGACTTTCGTATTTCGGTCTACAACCGAACGACCTCGAAGACCGATGCCTTCGTTTCGGAAAACCAAGACACTCCTGGTGGCCTCTTCGGAGCTCAATCGATCGAAGAGTTCGTTCAATCCATAAAGCGCCCGAGAAAGATCATCATTCTAGTCCAGGCAGGTAGAGCGACTGATGCCGTTATCGAAGGACTTCTTCCGCTCCTCGATCTCGATGATATCATAATAGACGGCGGTAACGCTCTTTGGACGGATACGATCCGGCGCGAAAAAGATCTGAACGAGAAAGGGTTCCGTTTTGTTGGCTCTGGAGTATCTGGCGGCGAAGAAGGGGCTAGATTTGGCCCATCTTTAATGCCGGGTGGCAAAGAGTCCGCTTGGGAAGAATTGAAGCCAATATGGGAAGCGATCGCCGCCAAGGTCGACGCCGAAACGGGGAAGCCAATTGAAGGCGCCGCTCCCGGCAGACCTGTCACCGGGGGGGTAACCTGTACGACCTACATAGGTGAAAACGGGGCGGGGCACTACGTGAAGATGATTCATAACGGGATCGAGTACGGCGACATGCAAATGATCTGCGAGGCCTACGCACTGATGGGCAAGCTGCTGGGCATGGATCCCAAAGAAATGAGCACTGTATTCAGCGATTGGAACCAAGGAGTCCTCGACTCCTTTCTTATCGAGATAACAGCGGATATTTTGCAGCAGAGAGATCCAGCCACCGGTCAACCATTCGTCGACGTAGTACTAGACACCGCAGGACAGAAAGGGACTGGCAAATGGACCTCCGTTAACGCCTTGGACATGGGTATTCCAGCTCCATCCATCGCCGAAGCCGTATTCGCCCGATTCTTGAGTGCAATAAAAGAGGAACGCGTTGAAGCCTCAAAAATAATACAGCCCGTGTTTGACGCCTTCGATGGCGACAAGTCAGCTTTCATCGAAGCTATTCACGACGCCCTCTATTGTTCCAAGATTTGCTCTTATGCACAAGGATTTCAACTGATGAGGGCCGCCCAAAAAGAGTACGAATGGAAGTTGGATTTTGGAGCTATTTCCATGATTTTCCGTGGTGGGTGCATTATTCGGGCAGCCTTCTTGCAGAAGATCTACGAGGCCTATCAACGGGACTCAAATCTGGCCAATCTCTTGCTCGATCCTTACTTTAATGGGGAGATCGATCGCTGCCAATCGAACTGGCGAAAAGTCGTTGCTGCCGCCGCTCAAAGTGGAATCGCTATTCCAACCTTCATGTCTTCACTAGCCTACTACGACAGCTACCGCAGCGAGCGACTTCCCGCCAACCTGCTGCAAGGGCAACGCGACTATTTCGGTGCCCATACTTACGAACGCGTCGACCAAGAGCGCGGGAAGTCTTTCCATATAGACTGGCCAGATCCGAATCGTCCCCAAATAGACGCCTAAGGTTATCGCTTCCGGATCGTTCGGGGGCAGAGCTAAGTTTTAGCTGAACTTCGTTGGCAGTGTATCCAAATCTCGGGTTCCACCCGGATCCTCCACCTCAAGTCGGGTAACCCTGGATTGATGCCTCGCACATGCCTCTCTAGCTCCCCTGTCGCCTGATAACTGGGTAAGCTCATCGAAAAATGTCTTTGGAAATACGACCGGATGGCCGGGATCGCTTTCATATATAGGTATAACGATCTTTCGACCTTCGTGTTCTGCGAAACTCTCAGCAACAGCTATCACTGTATCCGCTCTCAAATAGGGCAGATCACCCAACAGGATCATCGCCCCATCGAAAAGCTGATCAGAAATAGCCTTTACGCCTTCAGCGATCGTTTTTCCCACACCATCCCGGAATGACTCGTTGTGAACGAAGTTGACGCCGTATTCACTCAAACACGACTCGATACGCTCACGTTCGAATCCCGTAACCACATAGATATCGGTTGAAGCTGCTTCAATTGCCGCGTCTACCACCCTCTGAATCATTGGTCGCCCTTCGATTCGCATGAGCAATTTGTTGATGCTCCCCATTCGTGTTGACTGGCCCGCAGCCAGAATAATGGTGGCCAATCGAAAAGGGTGCATCATTTGCGCGAGACATTTCGGCACTGGACGATCTCTGACATAACGCTCAGGGCAATCTCAGATGGGGTTTCGCTATTGATATCCAATCCGATCGGGGCACGTATTCGCCCCAGTGCCTCTTCTTCGAATCCAAGCTCACCCAGTCGCTTCAATCTAGCCGCATGGCTCTTCCTACTTCCTAGCGCCCCTATGTATTCCGCCTCGCTGCTCAGGAAAATTGAAAGCGCTTGATCATCGATTTTCGGGTCATGAGTCATCGCCGCTACCGCATCTGAAGGAGCGATTTGGAAGCCTTTCAAGGCCTCTTCAGGCCACTGGCAGACGAGAGAGTCAGGCGGATTCGGAAAGCGTTCCCGCCGAGCGTACGCATCCCTTGGATCGATGACCACCGTTTCATATCCGAGGACGCGGGCAAAACTTACCAGATGAATCGCTATGTGGGCCGCCCCAACAACAAACAATCTGTGTGGACAATCCAAGACTCGAAATAACGCTTTGGAGTTTCCCCAATCTATTTCTTCAGTCGAGCCACCGGATCGGATATGGGCCTGGGCAGCGGTAATTAAGGCCAGCGGCAAACCAGATTCTTCCTGATGGACTATCCCATCCTTTGAAATCAGACAATGGGCTCCGTCATAGCTCAACAGCAGAGCTCGTTCTCGACAGTCAAGACCACTTGCCAATATCACACCGAGCTTAGCATCCGTCTGCCCCGCGAACGGCTCTACTCTAACAACAATCCTACCTCCGCACGATAAGGCGACCTCCCATGGAAATCCATTCTCTGGGCCAAACCTCAGCCAGCGCGTTTTCCCATCCTTCATACACGCCTTGGCGGCCTCTATGACTTCGCTTTCTACGCATCCTGCACTAACCGAACCAATGAACGCTTCGCCATCCCAGCGTACCGCTAAGACGGAACCGATTCCCCGCGGCGAGGGACGTGAAGCTTGAACAACGGTTGCGGTTGCAAACTGGGTGCCCTTTTTTACCCAATCTCTTAGCTGCGGCCAGATCTCCTGCACAATCCTACGCTAAACCCCCAGAACCCGAATGCGTCCACTTAAATCAGCTATCTTCCGCTGATGTCGCCAATTTCCTTACAAATCTATCCCAGAGCAAGGGAACCAAACCTCAACAAAAGGGCTCTGAACCATATCCCTGACTCGTCAGCCATCTGCTACTAAAATTCACCGTCAAAAGTCCAGCATTTGAAGGTTTTTCGCAATTGTCTCTTTACACACCCATAACCATCAACATTCCCTAACATACAACTTAACAAACCCATCGTTTTGAGGGCACAGTTTTCGAGCCAAACAAAACTCGATTGATTAAATCGAAACCGAAAAACCTCGTAATTGCGTTTTAGATTTTCTGCCGATCAAGTACTCCGGAATTTCCCTAGAACATATGGCTAAATAAATAACTGGCTAATCCTCGCCGCTGGTTAAGCCGATTAGAGGACAAACTCCAAATCCTATCTTGCCTACCATGCTTAATCCACTGCCTCAAGAATCCTGGTCCCGCCGCAATGCGACGCACTTGCTGCAACGGGCCGGCTACGGGGGATCTCCCGAAGAACAAGAAGTCTTTTATCAGCTCGGAAAAGAGCAAGGGATCGAAGCGGCTGTCGACTCGCTTCTCGAAACCAGCGAGGACTGGTCCAGTCTTCCTTGGCCAGATTGGATGCAATCTGAAGTCGATCCGAATGGCGAGACTTTCGCTAATCAGGGCGTTCGCCGTAGGGAGTATCTTCGATGGTATTTCAAGTTGCTGCTTCGTAGCCAGCCGCTAGCCTCGAAACTTCTGAAGTTTTTCATCGACCACTTTGCTGTCGATTCCCAAACTATAGGGCAGTATTATCGATGGATCGGGATGTTCCGTTACACCGAGACACTCCGAAGGCATGCAGCTGGTGATTTGGAGGGTGAGGATGTTCCCTTCGAAGGGGATGAGAGGCTAGTGCCTCCCGGCCATTACGGGAATTTTAAGACTTTGGTTAATCACGTTTCATGGTCCGTCGGGATGATCCGGACTCTCGATCTGTACCGGAGCAACCGAGGAAACGTGAACGAGAATTTCGGCCGCGAGTTACTGGAATTGTTTGCGATGGGTATAGGGGGCGAGTATTCTGATGATCCCGAGTACTCCGAGGAGGATGTAGCTGTGGCAGCCGATGCCTTTACAGGCCGAAAAGTCTACGGTTTCCGCTACTTCCCCGACGAGAACCGTTACAATAACCCCGCAGGGGATCAAAATCCACCACTTCCCCCGGCAAGCGTATGGCAAAATCGGGGGAACCAAGACAGAAATACGAAGGGGCCTTTTTACGGTTACGAGACAACGCCTGAGGGCAACCCTATCATCGATGGGGATGACATTATTGATGTCATATTCGATACAGACCGCTGTGCAAAGCATCTCAGCTGGAAACTTTGGAGATATTTCGCTTCGCCAAAACCTTCCAAAGAACTTGTGGCAGCATTGGCCAGTAAATTGCGCGACGATCACGGCTACGAGATTAGACCGTTTCTGAAAGACCTGTTTTTGAGCGAGGAGTTTTATGACGAGTCGGTTGTGAATGCCCAAATCAAGGACGCCGGAGACTACTTCGTTTGCTTGGCGAATCAGTTGGGAGTAACTCTTCCGACGAGAGATGCCATGGAGGACGTTATGCAACAGCTGGGGTACGAAGTGCATTTACCTCCTAGCATCGCTGGTTGGCCAGAGCCAGAGGGTCCTGGGAACACATGGCTGGCAACTGGCGCGATGGTGTTCCGCATGAATATGCCGAGCGTGTTTACCCATCACAACTACCAGGTCTTCACGACCGGGAGAACTCGTAACTCCATGGACGATTTTCCGGATGTCGATTGGAATGTTATCGCCCCAAAAGAATTGCGAAGAATAGAGAAATTTCCAATCCTATTGGAAAACTTGAGACAACGATTCATACCAAATCGAGAGCTTCGCAAGAGCCAAGTGAGGACGCTTTTGGATCGGTATTCTTCTGTCAGCGACGAACTCGGAGAACTAGAGGGAGTTAGAGAACTCGCTCGGCTAGTTCTCGCTCTGCCTGAGTATCAGACGCAATAGCCAAATCCGAAGACGCAAAAAAGATATGAATACAAAATTGAACAGAAGAGACTTCGTTTCCAAATCCATTTGGGGAGCGACCGCGTCAATGACATTGCCTGGCTTCATTCAGCAGACGCTTTTCAATCTGGACGCCCGGGCCCAAAGCCTTCCGTCTCAAGGCGGAGAAGGCCCAATCATTCTTCTAATGGAAATGGCTGGTGGCAACGATACGCTGAACACGCTAATTCCATATACTAATTCCATATACCGCGGCGCACGACCGGAAATTAGGCTTGGGACAGAGCACAATATACTGCAAATCACGGACCAAGATGGCCCTAGTGTCACCGGCAAAAATGAGTCGCTAGCCCTCCATCCTAACCTAACTAAATTCAAGGAAATGTGGGATGATGGAGAGCTCGGTATCATCAATGGTGTTGGGTATCCAAACCCCAACCTTTCTCACTTCAAATCCTTCGACTACTGGCATTCCGCAGAGCCTAACGGCATGCCAAAAGACGGCTGGATTGGACGCTATTTGGATAATCAATGCGATGGATGTGGCTCCACAACCGGGATTTACATCAACCGCCGTCCAACATTCGCATTCAAGAGTGATGCAGCGACTAGTCCATCCGTGACATTTCAGAACCCGCAATTCTTCAATTGGCGGGACAAGCAAACACTGGGACGGGAAAAATCGCTCGAAGGGCTCTATCGAAACCTTATAGGACTCGATCATGAGACGGACGATGGGGTAAGTGAAGAGAATGATACCCTAGCTTACGTCCAGCGTTCCGCTCACAGTGCCATGATTAGTACGAAAAGCGTTCAGTTGGCGATGGAGCGCGGCGGTAATCTAATCAATCCCGATTGGCCCAGTAATGGGTTGGCCAACAGCTTAAAAGTCATCGCTCAGCTCATCAAAGGTCGAAGCGACACATCAGTCTACTACGCTCGCCAGGGAGGCTACGATACCCACAACAATCAGGTGCTCGAGGACGGCCCATTAAATGGTCGCCATTTCGACTTGCTCCAAACCTTGAATGGGTCTCTTGGGGCCTTCGTTGACGAGATGAAGGCCCAAGGTAATTGGGATCGAGTAGTCATTCTGACCTTCAGTGAATTCGGCCGTAAAGTGATTCAAAACGGGAGCTACGGAACCGACCATGGGGCAGCGGAGACCCTGTTTATCATGGGTGGTCAGGTAGCTGGAAACCAGTATTACGGACTCTATCCAGATCTTGCGGAGGACGCTCGAGTAAGCCGCAATAGCATGCAATACAACGTCGATTTTAGAACAGTGTATCGGTCAATCCTAGAGAAATGGATGGGCGTACCCCCATCGGCAATGAATGCAATATTTCCTTCGAAACCGAGGGACTTCCAACCGCTAGACATAATCAGATAGACATGAAGACGATTTCTTACGCCTTTCTCATTTTTGCTGCGTCCGCTATTCCAATAGGCGGTTATTCCAATACTTTCGAACTCGTTTCGTTATCTGGTGATTCGGCAGGGACAAGCTCTCAACAGACCTTAGATTCATTTTCGATCCCGGATATAAATGAGGATGGGCAGGTTTCGTTCGGAGCTTTGTTCGAAACCTCCGGTATTGATCAAGCATACACGGAAGTTCTGGCACCAGTCTTCGAAAAGAGCTGCGTAAGTTGCCACGGCGAAGGGGCTGGGCGTCAGAACACCTTCGATCTTAAGCAGATTCAAAGCTCCCAAGATCTAATTCTTCGGCCTCTCGCTTTGCAGGCTCTGGTTAATCGCATTTCGAATGGCAGTATGCCCCCAAGCAGCGAACCTCCCCTCGATCCGAACACACAAGCTACCGTTCTCGAAAAACTGCGATTATTGATGGAAATCGCCAATCGTAGCCCAGCCCATCTCGACGCGGCTCTCCAATACAGCAACGGCAACGTTGAATTAATAGCCGCTGTAGGCGAACCCGCGACCGTAAACGGTGAAAGCGGGTTCTTTGAGAGTATTCGATCCATTTCCGCTACTGGCGGCCCCAGCATTGCCTTAGCAGGGACACTCGCTCCCGGCCATAGCTTCTCGTCATCGGAAATCCTCTTATCAGCCGGTATGAGCGGACTCTCAGCAGCAAACCCGGATTTCAAAATCATTGCCGCCACACAATCAGGTCGACCAGTCATCGATTACGTTGGGACGACTTCTCCATCGAAAAGACACCAATACTTTGGAACTCCCCAAGGCCTACCATCCCACGGGTTTTCTTTTTCATCACGCCTTCGCCTATCTAACGAACCGGATGATAATGGCATCTGGGTCGCCGAGCTTCCCGCACCTGAAGGTGAAGCAGCACCCGTAGTGAAACTCGCGGCCATCGAAGGTTCTAATCTCAATGGCGGCACACTGACGATCGCTAAACCCATCGCACTCGCCCAAAACGCCTCCCTCAATGGAGCCTTGCTAGCCACCATCGAAGATTCAGACGAAAACGACTTCAACAACGAGAAAGGGATATGGGCTCTCGACGCTAATTTTGGAGCGACGCTGATTGCCAAATCCGGCGATTCAGCTCCAGGATCCAGCGATCCTTTACTATCTCTCGGGCAACCCTCGGTCGATGGAGAGGGCAATGTCTATTTTTGGGCTAGTTTGCAAAATGCCAACGAAGAGGAGGGCTTGTATCAGTATTCCAATGGTATCCTGAACCTGCTGATTACATCGGAGCAATCCGTTGATATTTTTGGAATCAATCGTCGCTTCAACAGCTTTATGGATCCAGTCGTCGGCAACGATGGGGATTTGGCGGTTCATGCTGTAGAGTCTGATGGCAACCTCAAAACCATCCTAGCCAGATCCGTAACAGGCGAGTGGTCGATTATCGCTCAAACAGGACTTCAAGCTCCCGGGACAGCAACAGGTGTCGCCTTCGACCTACTCAGCTTTCCTATAATAAACAGAGCTGGCCATATCGCCTTCCAAGCTACCTTGAAGGGCCTCGGAGATTCGATTAGCGATACCACAGATACCGGAGTCTGGGCAACTGACGTAAATGGGGCCGTTGTTCTCGTCGCTCGAGAAGGAGACACATTCGAGGTGAAACCCGGTTTACCTGCTACCGTTAGCGGCGCTGAAATTGGGGGATTCAATTCCAATGGCGAAATCGCCATGAATTACGCTTTTACAAATGGGGCAAACGCGATTGCGATCGTGGGTATCGAAACTCTGGCTGCCCCTTCAATCAGTTCTCAACCGTCAAGCTCAACTTCTTTTGACGGTGAGACCGTTATTCTTTCCGTGGGAGCTTCTGGCCAAGGCCCCTTCGCTTACCAGTGGACGAAAAACGGAGAGGATATCGAGGGAGCTACGAGCGATACAATGACAATATCCACAGCCTCCGCCAGTGATGATGGAGATTATACCGTCACTGTTACAAGCCAGACGGGATCCACCGTTAGCAAAGTCGCCAGTCTTTCCGTACGGCCCTTGCCGGAAGACGCCCCCGCTTTCGTGGAACAGCCACTGGGTGACATCGTTTTGAAGGGCGGAGTCGCTACTCTCGATGCCCGAGCTGTATCCAATTCCGCAATCGAATATCAATGGTATTTCAACGATGAAGTACTGGACGGTGAAACTGGATCTGTCCTTAATATTACTCCGGCCAATACCGAACACGAAGGTACTTATCACGTGGTAGCCACGAGTGCAGGGGGATCAACCGCTAGTGAAGACTCGGAAATCCTCGTCACCGACAAACGCCTCTACAACATCGCCACGAGAGCCCGTGTAGGTACGGGAGCAAACGTCTTGATTGCCGGTTTCGTAGTCATTGGACCGGATCCAAAAGAGATTCTCATTAGAGGCATTGGCCCTAGCCTCATAGACAATGGTATCGACGATCCACTGCTGAAACCGCGACTCGAGATCTACAACGCTGCTAGCGAGCTAATCTATTCGAATGAGGGGTGGGCGACTAACGAGGATCCAGGCGCCATAATCGCAGCCTCTCAACTCGTCGGAGCCGGAGGGCGGGATCTTCATGACGATGACACCGCCCTTCTAGTCACACTCGAACAAGGTCTCTACACGGCAATCGTTCGCGGACAGGACAACTCGACCGGAGTCGCTCTGGTTGAGGCGTTTGAGATCGAAGAAAACTTTACTCGCATGATCAACCTATCGTCTCGGGCTTTAGTCGGGACCGGGGCAGACGTGGTCATTCCGGGATTCGTAGTGCAGGGCGATTTACCCAGTCGAGTTTTGATCCGGGCGGTCGGTCCGAGCCTTGCAAATCAAGGAATTGCTGGATTTCTAGCCAATCCCATAATCACCATCTACGACATTGCCGGAACAGCTGTAGAATCCAACGGCGGATGGCACAACCTTTGGGATCCCTCCGAGATTACTAAGGCGAGCCAGCTAGTCGGAGCTTTTCCGCTCACCGAAAATAGCGAAGATGCCGCCATCATCATAGATCTCGAGCCAGGTCTTTACACAGTGGTGACTTCGGGGGAAAATGGAACTACCGGTGTCGCCTTAGTCGAGCTATACGCACTTCCATAGCGAGCGTTTTTTTGGGATCGCAGCTCCAAGACTTTTAACACTAGACCTCGATCCCCATGCCAAATCGAGGTCTAGCATATTCGGGATTTATCACGAGGTTTCGACCACTGGGAGCCCCTATTAGCGCCTAACGAATCCGATCTAAGACACTTGCCGATTAGTTCAGCCCATCGAGCTTGATCCCGAGGTCTTTTAGGCGATCGTCAGCAGGGACAGCAATCCTACCGGCATTGCAATCCTTGAAGTTTACGAAGTTGGTTCTGACCTCTCTCGGCTCGTCAATATCTCCTTTCCAGCTTTCGTGGAAAGAGGTGGCGGCATCGTTGTGGTTGGGGAGGTGTCACTTATATAATTGAGGGTAGCCAGTCCGTCGACACATTCACCCTAGATCCGGAAAACCAAGATGCCGGTATGATCATAAGTCTCGAAACCGGACTTTATACGCTTAGAATCTTCCTCCCGAATAGAAACGAGACATGAAAGGTTCCTGGCTGACGGGGAAAGGAGTTGCTCGCTTTGATCGGACGCTCGAGTTCAGAGCCCGAGATCAAGCAAGGATTCTAACGAGCATATGCTCCGAGACGCTTCTCTACCGGTAAGCGCCTCAATTTGGCATAGGTAGGCAAGCCGTTCTCGTAGCTTACATCTACCTCGCCTTGAATCAACGGTAGGGCATACTTGATGAATGGATAATTCATGCTGACTCCATCTTCGTTGATCCAATCAGCGGGAATGCGTTTGGTGCCTTCAGATACTTCGCTCAATTCGGCTAGTCCCGTTTCGCAAACATACGTATCTGAGTCTCCTCGCTGCAGGGTAACCATTTTGCCCGTCTCGCCATTGGCGACCGCAGCGACGACTGCATTCTGTCCCGCCAAATAGGCCTCGTCAGCATCGGTCTGCGAGGCACAATGCGTCGCGGTCCGCTGGGCAATTCCGAGTTTGCACGATCTAGCACTTACATTGAGGTTCTTTTGCACCAGATCCTTCAGGTAGTCTCCTGAGCCGCCGAGTTGAACGTTGCCGAAGGCGTCGATGCTCGATGAACTCATGGACACGTAGTTGCCATCCGCATCAACAAGGCCCTCTCCCACTACAATCAAGCAATAGCTCTCTCTCTTCAAAACCCGTTGGACGTCTTCAACAAACTTCTGCTCGGAAAAAGCCACTTCCGGAAGATAGATCAGATGAGGTGGATCGTGGGGCTTGTCACGGCGCTTGCACAAGGATGCTCCCGCGGCGATCCAGCCGGAATTCCGTCCCATCACCTCCAATATGGATACATAGTCGCCCTGGCCGACCGCTTCGTTGTCTAACGCCATTTCTCGAACCGTCGTGGCGATGTATTTGATCGCGCTGCCATACCCGGGCGTGTGGTCGGTGCGCGTGATGTCGTTGTCGATAGTCTTAGGTATACCAATGACTCTCATTTCGTAGCCTTGCTCGGCAGCTTGGGCATTCAACCGCGCTGCCGTGGACATGGAGTCGTTATCTCCAATGTAAAAGAAATATCGGATATCGTGGGCTCCAAATGCTTCGAGAGCCCGATCGAAATCCGCCTGCTTCTTAAACTGAAACCGACTGGTACCCAGGGCAGCACCAGGTGAGGTTTTGAGGCCCCGGATAGCCTGCTGCGACTCGGACGCTAAATCCACGAAGTCCTCGTTGAGAATCCCCATAACCCCATTTAAGCTTCCGTAGATCTCTTCGATACACTCGTAATTGAGTGCCTCTTCGATTACTCCAGCAAGCGTTGCATTGATCACGGCAGTCGGTCCTCCCGACTGTCCCACGAGACAATTTCCTTCTAATTCGGCCATGTTATAAATATTTGAAAAGGTTCTGCGGTAGCTGGAGAGTCAAAGATTATCCAAACTCGGTTGGCAATCTAAATTAGGATCTCTTTAGAATGGATTGTTCTCAGTCCCGATTTACGCCTAGGACACCCCCGAAGGCTTGACCCGAACCAGACGACTGGCCATGAAAGCACGCCTTATGGCAAAAGCGAAGACCTCTCAAAATCCATTGATGGACGCGATCGTCGGCCTGTGTAAACGCCGGGGATTCATATTCCAATCCTCTGAAATCTACGGAGGTTACAATGGTTTCTTCGATTTCGGTCCGCTGGGGGTAGAGCTAAAGAAAAATCTCAAGGACGCCTGGTGGGAGGATATCGTCCATCGCCGCGACGATATCGAGGGTCTCGACTCTTCGATTATTATGTCCCCAAAAATCTGGGAAGCTTCCGGTCACGTAGGCGGTTTTTCGGACCCGATGGTCGATTGCAAAGCGTCGAAAATGCGCTATCGAGCTGACCAGTTATTCTATGCCCCTGTCGTTGTAGACAATAACACCATCGGCTATGTTTCCGCACTGGAGGACCATGCAATGGAAGCGGACGCCCAAGCTGCCGCCGAGAAGCTGAAACGAAAAAAGGGGGTTCAAGGAGAGCTCGCTACATTGGCGCTAAAAGAGTACACAGAGGCGGATCCCTCGGAGTACGAACTCATTCCTTCGCCGGTTACTGGAGAACCCGGCTCGCTAACCCCACCAAGGGATTTCAACCTTATGTTCGAAACCAAGGTGGGCGCCCTCAGCGATTCGACCGCTATCGCCTACCTGCGCCCGGAAACTGCCCAAGGCATTTTCGCAAACTATAAAAACGTCGTTGATACCGGACGAGTTAAAATCCCCTTCGGCATCGCCCAAATCGGCAAAGCCTTTCGCAACGAAATAACTCCTCGGAATTTTATTTTCCGCTCGCGGGAATTCGAGCAGATGGAGATGGAGTATTTCATTTCTCCCGATGCAGACTGGAAAGCCATGCATCGCGAATGGATAGATTGGTGCAAGAACTGGCTCATCTCAATCGGCCTGCCCGAGAGAATGCTCGGGG
>Ga0310343_10000317_pt1 | contig 22813 bp, 19 predicted proteins | sample HC15DNA2025_MG_FD_203519 | JGI IMG/M metagenome (GOLD analysis project Ga0310343, IMG submission 203519) | Marine microbial communities from station ALOHA, North Pacific Subtropical Gyre - HC15-DNA-20-25_MG | ecosystem: Environmental > Aquatic > Marine > Oceanic | place: Pacific Ocean: North...
TTCTAATTTCTTTTATTTTAATCTCACTATCCAATTCAGTTCTTATCCTATTTGGAATTAATAAGATATGTCTGACATTCCATTGTTTTTCGAATGTAACTGATGGACCTCTTTTATTGTCTAAATATAAAATATGATCACCAGCGCCACTTTTTATTGGCTCTGAAATATCACCAATTTTTAATTTATTGATTGGCTCTTTGAATAATTCTGGGAACCCAGTAATTTTTCTCCAACCTAGTTCACCTTTATTATCATCTTCTGAGTATTTGACTATGAACTCATTAAAATTTGAACCATTTTTAAGAGCTTGCATTATTTCACTATGGACAGAAGAAATATTTTTATTTGAGTCTTTTCTTATAAGTATTTGTTTTACATTTAATTCTGGGCCAAGTTGATTTAAGGCTTCCTCAGTTTTAAGAAAACTTTCAACTTCTTCACGTGTAATTGAAATTTTATTTTGTATGCTCCCTTGTTGGACCCTTCTAATTTTTAAGTTTCTTTTTACATCTTCACGAAGGCGAGCATATGAATCCCCCCTTTCTGCTACATAACTAATAAAATCCTCAAGTGTTAAATCATTTTGTTGAGCTAAGGACTTTATTGTTAAATTTAATTCTTCATCGCTTATCTTTATACCAACCCGATCAGCAATTTGGAGTTGTAATTCCTCTAGAATAAGTTGATCGACAATGATTTCCCTAAGTACAGAATCAGGTGGTATGTTTAGACCATCTAAAGCAGCATTTTTCTTATAATCAGATATTTTTATCTGAATATCTGACTCAAGAACAACACCATCATTAACTATTACAGCTATTCTATCTAGTTCCTGTGAATAGCTTGACCCTACAAACATTAAGAAAAATAAAATTCTAATTAAATAAACCATATTCAATAATATTATCTATTGGAGTTAAGAGATTTGATAGCCCTATAAGCTCAAATTCAAAGCTTAGGTTATTTTTTACTTTTGGATTAGTCAAATAAATATGTTCATCATATGGCAAATTAGTATAGTCTGATTCAATAAATGGAAAAAATTTAGCTCTTTCAAAACTCAATCTAAGTCTTAGACAATCATACTCCCACTCAGCTCCTAAAATATTCTCATTAAGACTTTTATCATCTTGAGCATACTGGGACCTTGAGAATATAGAAAAGGAATCAAAATCTCTTTTAAATTTAACAACATAATTATTAAGGCTTTTTAAAGGATAGCTTGATGGAATTATTTTATTTTTTTGTATAGAGAATTTAGTTTTTTCATCAATATATTCAAATCCACCCATCAAACCCATAAATTTTTTCTTTTCGTAACTATAATTACCCATTGCAAAAACATTAAGATTTTCATTATTTGATGATATTGAAAAGAATAAAGGTTTTTTATTAAAGAATTTTTTAAAAATGATGTTCTCTTGATCATAATTGTATTTTTCATATAGATTTGTTCCTAAAGAATAATTAAAACTTTTATTTGCCCCCTTTTTGTATACAAATATCTTTCGCATATTTGCATCTCGATCTTTTCCAACCCATGGACTAAGTGAAATGTTCGATTCTGGAGACGGGTTGATAGGATAAGAGTCTAATATTGGCAGAGCATATTGATTACTAAAAGTTGACCAAATATACCCAATCTTCAAACTTCTATCTTCAAGTAAAGAAAAAGATTGCTTTAAAGAAATATCATTTGAGTCCAATTTCATTTGTGAATCATGAATGTCATATTCTTTTGATGAAATAAGGAATTCATGCTCATGGTCAAAATTAGCAGAAGAAAATGATCTGTTTAATCTAATTTTTCTAGAAGTTCGATCAACCCTATTAAATATTTGATATGGCATATCAAGGCTCAATGGGTAGTTGCTTCTAAAATTTGCATATTCTGAACTAATTTCTAAGTCCCAGTCTTGAATGTTATAAAATCTTTCATATAAGAAAAAATCTTTTGAATGTGACAATGGTCTTAATGAGCCAATATTCTTAAAGCTATTTGAAGAAAATGAAAAATTTCTATTTCCATAAATCATAGATAAGCCAATTGATTGCTTTAAATCTAAACTTCTTCTTTTTAAATCAAGGTATCTAAAACCATAGTTCTGTATCAGTGAATTACCACTAAAATCAGAATAATCCACATCAAGAGATATGAAGTCATTAAAATTGATTTGCGCATCAAGATTATATGCCCAAGAACTATCATCATCGTCCATGCTAAGGCTATCAAACTCTAAATAATTTTTTTTATCATCATACTCAAAACTGAAAGAGAGGCCTAATGAGGAATCAGAATAAATTGGTTCTACTTGAAGCAGGGTATTTTCAGTTTTATTTTTAAATTTATAACTTATGTCTAAGCTTGAATTAGTAATCCCCAGATTAGGAATGCTAAAACTATCATTTTGATTAAGAGAAACTTCTCCAATCCAAAAGATTGGAACACCAAATATTTTAAGCTTAGTATTTTCTATTATTAACTCTTGGTCAGATTCCTTAAATGTTGCATTTTCTGCTTCCAAACTCCAAACTGAGCTTTCAGCACAAGTGGTTACTTCCACATTCTTAAGTTCAAATTTATTCTCTGTTGTAATAGCACTTTCAAATTTAACTGTGCTATTTTCTCCAATTTCCATTTGTCCATTTTTAATTTTTAGGCTATTTACATTTTCCTTTTCGTCACATTCTGAATAAACAACATCCGAAAATAAAAATAATATTAAAAAAAACCAATTATGAACTTTTGACATATGCTTGTTATTATAGGACTTATACAAGAGGAAAAAGTTTTATGAGCCTTAAAGATAAAGTTATTTTTATGACAGGCGGAAGCCGTGGAATTGGTCTTGAAATTGCATTAAAAGCAGCAAGAGATGGAGCAAAAGTAGCAATTGCCGCTAAAACTACTGAACCACACCCTAAACTTGAGGGGACAATATATACAGCTGCAAAAGAGATAGAAGAAGCTGGAGGGGCATGTTTGCCGCTAAAATGTGACATTAGAAATGAAGAAAGCATAATAGAGAGTGTAGAAAATACCATCAAAGAATTTGGTGGCATAGATATTTGCATCAATAACGCTTCTGCCATAAGTCTCACTGGCACTCTTCAAACAGAAATGAAAAGATATGATTTAATGCATAATATAAATGGAAGAGGAACTTTCTTAACAAGTAAATTATGTATTCCACATTTACTTAAATCTTCTAATCCACATATTTTAAATATTTCACCACCCTTGGATATGGATCCTAAATGGTTTAAAAGTACTGTAGCCTATACAATTGCTAAATTTAATATGAGTATGTGTGTATTAGGTATGGCTGCTGAATTTGAAGGTAAAGTAGCAGTTAATGCATTATGGCCAAGAACAGCTATTAAGACAGCAGCAGTTGCTAATGTATTAGGTGGTGATGAAATTTTTAATAAATCTAGAAGTCCAGAAATCATGGCAGATGCAGCTTATATCATTCTAAATAAAGATAAAGATAAATTTACAGGAAATTTTGTTATTGATGATTCAATTTTAGCTGAACATGGAGAAACAGATTTCACAAAGTATGCAGATTATCCATTTCAGGAACTTATTCCAGATTTCTTTGTTCCTGAACATGCATACCCTGTTCCTAAAATAGTAAAAGATAATTGAAAAAAGATTTAGAAGAAGCCTCTATTTGGATTAAGAGCACTACAGGTAGTGAGAAGTATACGATCTCACCATTAAGACAAGAAGCTAGTAGTAGAAGTTACTACAGAATAATTACAGATGAACTTAGCTATATATTAGCTGTTCAATCAAAAGAAGCTGCAGAAAAAAACTCTGCAGCTTCTGGATCATCTCCTGCAAAATTTTTATATGCAGCAAAATTGCTAGCAAACAATTCTGTAAGAGTTCCAGAGATTTATGCATTTTCAGAAGATTTGCAGTTTATGTTGCAGGAAGATTTAGGAGATACAACTTTAGACATACATAAAGAAATAGAAAATAGATTTATTTTAGAGGAAGCTCTTGAACAACTATCTTTGATTTATTCTGTGGATCAAGATGTTCTTAAAGCTTTCTCATATGATGATCTCTTCCAACAAACCAGCAATTTTTTAGAAATCTATGAGGACAGGAATATAAGTATTGATGAGAATGAGGTTAATGTGATCCATGCGCTAAGAAAAAAATTAGTTGAACAAATTATGGAACAACCATTTTTACCGACTCACAATGATTTTGAGAGAAGAAATTTTCTTTTTCATAAAAAACAAATTTATATTATCGATTTTCAAGATCTTAATGTAGGGCCAATGGGAATGGATTTAGCTTCATTGCTTTATGAGCACGATTTTGATTATCCAAAAGACCTGATAGACGAATTGCTGCAGAAACATTGTGAAAGAAATGCTCTGGGCTTTGATGCAAATCATGCAGATATGTTGATCAAGCAAGTTTTAACACACCGATCTATGCGATGTGTTGCATTATTAAATGACTACAATAAACAAGGTAAATTACTCAATAGAAAAGATGATATTGAAAAATTTATTAAAAGAATTCATTTAGGTCTTAATACTTTGGGATACACAGATGAAATGCAAATAATAGAAAAATTGTTATGAATTCTATGATTCTCGCCGCAGGCTATGGAAAACGTTTAGAAAGCCTTACTCAGAATACTCCAAAACCATTAATTAAAGTTAAAGGTAAGGCCTTAATTGATTTTCATATAGAAAAGCTCATTGCTATTGGCTGTAATAAAATAGTGATCAATGTTCATTATTTGGCAGAACAGATAATAGAACATGTCTCTGCAAAATATATTGATTCGGTAGATATAGTTTTCAGCCATGAAAAAAATATTTTGGGAACAGGAGGAGGTATAAAAAATGCTATTAAGCATTTTAACCAGGATGATTTCCTTGTGATTAACTCAGATGTATATAGCGATCTAGATTATTCTTATTTCAATAATTTTTCTTCTCCTACTGTTTTCTCTATATTTAATGAAGAAGATGCAGGTGATTTTTCTATAGAATCAGGAAAAGTGATAGTCAATAATCAAAAGGATTATACTTGGACAGGATTCAGTATTGTAAATGAAAAAATATTTAACAATATTGAAGAAGGGTCTTTTCATTATTGGCATGATTGTCTTTTAAAGCTAGCTAAGAGCGGAGATCTAAAAGCAGATATTCTAGATATAAATTGGTATGATGTTGGAAGTATTGACACCTTAAAACTATTAAACAGTGAATAAAATAATTGCTCCCTCAATTCTTTCAGCTGATTTTGCAAGACTTGGAGAAGAAGTTAAAAGTGTCCTAGATGCTGGAGCAGATTGGATACACTTTGATGTCATGGACAATCATTACGTTCCAAATTTAACGATTGGCCCTATGGTTTGTAATTCACTAAGAGATTTTGGGATTAAAGATTTTATTGATGTTCATCTAATGGTTAAGCCAGTCGATGATTTAGTAAAAATGTTTGCAGATGCTGGAGCAGATTTAATTTCATTTCATCCTAATGCCACCAAAGATGTTTCAGAAACTATAAAAAAGATAAAAGATTTAGGATGTCAGGCAGGAATAGCTATCAATCCAGCTGAAGAAGTTGTGGTTGCAGAGCAACACCTTGAAGATATTGATTTAGTTTTGCTCATGTCCGTAAATCCAGGTTTTGGTGGACAAAAATTTATTGATAGCGTACTTGAAAAAATATCTTTCATAAGAAATCTTATTGACAAGTCATCTAATCAAGTAAGGTTAGAGGTTGATGGAGGAATTAATCCTGAAAATATAAGTATTGTTTCTGAAGCAGGAGCTGATACATTTGTTCTTGGCTCAGCAATTTTTAATACAGATGATTATTCGAATACTATTTCTACTCTTCGCCGCAATATCTCTTAATCTGAGTTCTAAAGAAATCTTTGTTTCTATTGCTGATAAGAAAATCTTCTTGCAAGTTGCAGATACTAATGAATTGCGTGCTAAAGGTTTAATGGGTGTAAGAAATCTTAATAAAGATGAAGGTATGATATTTTTCTGGCCTGATGCTGATAAACGATGCATGTGGATGAAGAATACACCTATAAAATTATCAATTGCATTTATTAATTCAAATCAAATGATTGCTGAAATAAGGGATCTTGATCCTTACAGCACAGAATCAGTTTGCTCAAGAAGCAATGATATTGTCAGTGCTATTGAAATGAATAGAGATTGGTTCGTTGAAAATAATATTAGAATTTTCTCTAAAGTGTATATTCCCTAAATATACCTACTCAATGTTGTCATTATCTTAGATGTTACTGTCATCATTCCTTTTACAGGAGCAGGCAGATCTTTACTTCCATGTTCTTTAGCTTCTTGTCCATGAATCTCTTCCTCTTCAAGCATTCTTTCTAATATCTCTCTACTTTTTTTATCATCAGGCGACATTTCTTTAAGATGTTTTTTTAAATGTTCAACGACTTGCTTTTCAGTTTCTTCTACAAAACCTAGACTTGTTCCATCGCTAATTAAAGCCGCAACCGAACCAAGAGTAAATGAACCTGCATAGTACAATGGATCAAGTAAAGATTTTTTACCTCCTAATTCTTCAAGTCTTTTAGTGCACCATTCTAAATGAGCAAATTCTTCATCTCCTGCCTTAATTAAATGTTTTTTCACTTCTGGTGTTTTGGAGAAGAATGCTTGACCCCTATAAAGTGCTTGTGCTGAAACTTCACCAGAAGCATTAACTCGCATCAATGAAATTGATTTTTCTTTATCTGATTTACTCAGGCTTTCATCAGCTTCTGCTTCATCTTTATATGTAATAATCTTTAAGAAATGATTGAGTTCCTTTGCAATTTTATCGTTAAGACTCATAAATTTCTCCAATATCTGTTCTAAAAGTCATGCTATCAAAATTTATTTTTTCAATATTATCGTAAATATATCTTCTACAGTCATCTATAGAATCTGAAGAATAGTTTAATGAGAAAACTCTTCCACCATTAGTTACCAATTTATCATTTATAGATTTTGTTCCAGCATGGAATAGTTTCGCATTTTTAATGTTGCCAATATTTATCAAAACTTCATTTTTGTATGAATTCGGATAACCTCCTGAAGCTATTACTACACCCATTGTTGCTCCAGCCTTCCATGTTATTTCAGGCTCTTCCCCATTTAAAGCTTGCAAAATAGCTTCCAAAAGATCTGATTCCATTTGCATCATTAAGCATTGAGTCTCAGGATCGCCCAAACGACAATTAAATTCTAGAACTTTAGAAATATTATTCTTTACCATTAAACCAAAATACATAAAGCCATAATAGTTAATTCCTTTATTCTTTAACCCAGATATTGTTGGCTTCACAACCGTCTCCATAATATTCTTTTTTAAATCTTCATTCATAAAGGGAGACGGAGACATACAACCCATACCCCCAGTATTTGGACCCTTATTACCCTCAAGGAGTGGTTTGTAATCAATGCTAGTTTCAAATGGAATGAAAGAATCAGGAGTTAATATGCCCATAAAACTAAGCTCAGTACCAAATAAACATTCTTCAATAAGAATATTTTTGCCCGCAACTCCAAATTTAGTTTCTTCCATAACCTCTTTAACCCATTTCTTTGCTTCTTCTAATTTGTTAGCGACTAAAACTCCTTTACCTGCAGCCAGTCCATCAGCTTTTAATACTATTGGGAAATTAGATTTTTCAAGATGATCTATTGCTTTATTTGATGATGAAAAAAATGCTGATTTCCCAGTTGGGATATTGTTTTCAAATAAAAATTCTTTAGAAAATATTTTTGAACCTTCAAGTTGTGCTCCCTTAGCATCAGGACCAAAGACAAGAACATTAGAATTTGATAAATAATCTTTAATACCATTTACCAATGGATCTTCAGGACCAACAACCACTAATTCAATATTATTTTCTTCAACAAATGATTTAATCATTGGAAAATCATTAGAAGAAATATCTATATTAGTGCAACCTGTTTCCAGTTCAGTTCCTCCATTGCCTGGAGCAACAAAAACTTCAGTCACTTTTTCTGATTGTTGTAATTTCCACGCGATTGCATGTTCTCTACCGCCTTGTCCTATAACTAAAATATTCATTAATGCTTAAAGTGTCTAATTCCAGTCATAGTCATAGATATCTTATGTTCATCTGCTGCTTCAATAACCTCATCGTCATTAACTGAACCGCCTGGTTGTATAATATGTTTTACACCTTTCTCAGCAGCTAAATCAATATTATCTCGAAAAGGGAAGAAAGCATCAGAAGCCAAAACGCAATTACTGACATCAAGACCTTCCTCATCTGCTTTCATGAATGCTATCTGAGTACTAATCACTCTGCTCATTTGTCCAGCCCCAATACCAAGAGTCATTTGATCCTTGGCAATGACAATTGCATTTGATTTCACATGCTTGGCAACTTTAAGAGCAAAAATCATATCTTTTAAATCCGTTTTATCAGGCCTTTCTTGTGAGACTGTTTTTAGCTTAATTTCAGAGAAATCAATATTGTCGACTTCTTGAGACAAGTGTACCCCAGAAAAAGATTTCAACTCTTTTGTTATTGGATTCATTATTTGGGCCTTTAGTACTCTAATATTTGGTTTTGCTTCTAGTATTTTTTTTGCGTTTTTATCAAAATCAGGTGCTACAAGAACCTCTATGAACTGATTACCTATCATTTTTTTAATGACATCTTCAGTAGCAGTTTTATTTAGTGCTATAACACCACCAAATGCAGATGTTGGATCAGTAGAGAAGGCTTTATCATATGCTTTTTGTAAGTCATTAGCTGAGGCAACACCACATGGATTTGTGTGTTTTACAATACAAACAGTTGGATCCTCAAATTCAGCACAACATGACCATGCAGATAATGCATCAACTACATTGTTATATGATATTTGTTTACCTTGTATGGGCCTTTTAAAATCAATAGGGCATTCTTCTTCAGCAAAAAAATCTGCGCTTTGATGTGGATTTTCGCCATACCTTAAGTCTATTTCAACAGGCTCTGGTATTTTGCTTAGCCAACATGCAACATCTAGATCATATTGTTGAGTGACAACAAACACTTCCGATGCAAAATCTTTTGAATCTTCTTCATCAATACCATCAGTTTTAATTAATCCATAATCTTCTGAATTGCATATAGCTATTGTATGTTTGAAGTTCTTTGCGGCTGCTCTAAGCATAGCTGGACCACCAATATCTATCTTTTCTATGATTTCTTGTTCTGAAGAATCTTTAGCCACCTCTTCTGAAAAGGGATATAAATTGACTACAACAAGATCTATTTTTTTAGCACCAAATTTTTCTAATTCTTTTCTATCTTTTTCGCCGCGAGCAAGAATGCCTGCATGAATCTTTGGGTGTAAAGTTTTAACTCTACCATCAAACATTTCAGGTGAATCTGTATAATCTGATACCTCTGTAACTTGAATGCCATTTTCAATAAGATATTTCGCAGTACCTCCTGAAGAAAGAATTTCCACATTATTTTTGATAAGGCGCTTTGCAAGTTCAAGTATTCCAGTTTTGTCAAAAACACTTAATAGAGCGGTCTTAATTTTTATCATTAGAGCAATCCATATTTCGCCATCTTTTTCCTTAGCGTGCCTCGATTTAAGCCAAGTATTTTACTTGCTTGAGATTGATTGCCTCTACATTTTTTTAATACAACTTCAAGAAGTGGAGGTTCAATTTGACTCAATGTTAAATTGTATAACTCAATTGGATTCTGCCCATCTAGATTTCGATAGTATCGCTTAATAGCTCTTTTAACCTCTGTTCTTAAATTTCTCTTCTTTGTATTAAACTTCGTTGACATCTAAATGGTATAATTGCTGCTCGAAATGAAAACAGCTTCAATTTTCCTTAAAAAAAAACTAGAAGAAAATATTGATCATTTTTTAGACAATAGTCAAATACATTATTTGAAAAAAGTACTTAAAATTAAAGATGGCGAGCATATTTATGTATTCGATGGCCAAGGAAATAAAGATTTATCCATATTTAATGGCAAAGATTCTATAAGAGTAATAGAAAAAACAAATCAAAACAGAAAATTTAAAATAACAGCTCTTGTACCAGTTCTTAAAAAAACACAATTCGAATTTCAATTACAAAAAATAGTGGAAGTGGGTGTGAAAGATATTATTTGCTATATTTCTGCCAAAACTAAAGATCAGTATAATTTAGAAAAAGAAGTAGAGAAGACTGAAAGGTATCAGGAAATAATCAGATCTGCATTTCTTCAATCGGAAAATTTATATTTGCCTAGAATCTCCTTTATAGATTCATTGTGCTCTTTCAATACGGAAAAATTCCAAAAGATTATTGCGTTAAATCAAAATGCTAAAGAGGTTTTAGGAGTGAATGTAGATTGTGACTTGATTATTTCAGGAGGAGAATTTGGTTTTGATCAATCTGAAGAAAAATTTCTTTCACAAAATCAAGCAACTTTTTTTAATTTAGGCGAAAATATACTAAGAGCTGAGACTGCTCCAATAGTCGCTTTATCAAGGATAAATTTTTAAAGAAATGAAAGTAGGTTTTATTATCAATGATCTAGATTCAATGGATCTTAAAAAAGATACTTCTGTATATTTAATGAAGGAAGCTTTTGATCGTGATTATGAAGTAAGAATTTTTGATGTTTGTGATGTGACTCATAAAGATAATGATCTTTATGCAGACTCTAGTAAAGTCCATTTTGATAACCCTGATAATCTTAAATTTTCTTTACAAAATTCTGAAAATACTAGAATCAAAGAACTTGATTACGTTATTAATAGGGTAAATCCGCCATTTAATAAAGAATATCTCTATTTAACGCAATTGCTTGAGTTATCTGGAGTTGATTGCATTAATTCAGCAAAATCTTTGCGAGAAAATAACGAGAAATTAATTATTCTAAATTTTCCAGATTTAATACCCTACACAAAAGTTACTAATTCATTAGATGAAATCAAAACTTTTTTTGACACAGGTTTTGAGAAAGTGGTTCTTAAGCCACTAGATGGCATGGGAGGCAAATCTATATTCTTTATTAATAAAGATGATAAAAATCTTAACGTTGTTTGGGAGACTATTACACAAGGGGGGAGAAAACATATTATTGCCCAAGAATATGTTGATGACTCTAAAAAAGGTGATAACAGACTTACTTTTATAAATTACGAACTGTTACCAAAAAAACTTATTCGTTTAGCATCAGATAGCGATTTTCGAGGGAATCTTGCAGTTGGAGCTACTTCAAAAGTAGAAGATGTATCTGATTTTGATAAAGATATAGCAGCAAAAATCATTCCTTATCTAAAAGAAAATAAAATTTATTTCGCTGGGGCCGATTTATTGGGAGATAAGCTATCAGAAATTAATCTTACTTCTCCTACATGCTTGCAAGAAATCCATAGAGGGTCTGATGTAAATCCTGGAGCAGTTTTCTGGGATAATCTAAAAGACAATAAAAATTGAGTAAGCAAGCAAATGTCGTTCTTAGTTTAGATTTTGGAACAAAAAAAATTGGAGCATGTATAGCAGAAACTTATACGGGACAAAGTTCTCCATTACCAGTCTTAAAAAATGATGAACATTTATTTAATAATCTAGATGATATGATTAATGAATGGCTTCCTAATTTCTGCATTATTGGAAAACCAAAAGAAATGAAAGAAAACTTTAAAGAAGCATATAAAGACTTCTTTAAAGTTTTTAAAGAAAGATACGAAATCAGTATTGAAGAAGTGAATGAAGATTTTACAAGCCAAGCTGTAAACAAAGAAGATAAGAAGCAAGAATATGACTCGTATTCTGCAGCATTAATATTTGAAGAATGGTTTAATCAAAATAATGGCTAATTTAATACCTAGAGATTTTATAGATAGACTTGTTAGTGATTCAGATATTGTTTCTGTATTGGGTGCTTATTTGGATCTCCAGAAGAAAGGCAACAATTATGTCTGTAGATGCCCATTCCATGAAGAGAAAACAGGATCTTTTACAGTTAGCCCACAAAAATCAATATATCATTGTTTCGGGTGCGGCAAAGGAGGTAATGTTCTTACATTCATTCAGGAATATGAAGGTCTAAACTTCGTAGAAGCCGTTGAAAAGCTAGCAGAAATAAATAATGTTACAGTGCCAAGAGAATCAAGACCGAATGCAGAAAACTACTCCAATATATATCAATTGAACCAAGTTCTAGCAGACAGCTATTTATCTGCTTTAAAAGATAAAAAGAATAAGACCGTTGTTGATTATTTAAAAGAAAGAGGAATAACCGGTGAGACAGCAAAGAAGTTTTTAATTGGTTATGCTGATTTTGATCAGAAAGAGCTAAAGAAAAAACTAATAAATCAATTCAGTGAAGCAACACTATTAAAAAGCGGCAATTTTCTTAAAAATGAAAAGGGAATGTACCCTTTCTTTAGAAATAGGCTGATGTTTCCTATTAAGAATTCCACAGGGAAAATAATTGGTTTTGGTGGAAGAACAATAGATGATTCTATGCCTAAATATCTGAATTCAAAAGATAGTAAATTTTTTAATAAATCTAGGGAGCTTTATGGCTTTCATTCAGCAAAACAAGACCATAAACTTGATTTTTTTATAGTCACCGAAGGTTACATGGATGTTGTTATGTTATCGCAGCATGGGATAGAAAATTCTGTTGCATCTTTAGGAACAGCTTTCTCTATAAACCATTTACAAAAATTATTTAAATTAAAAAGAAAAATAGTTTTTTGTTTTGATTCAGATGAAGCTGGACTCAAAGCAGCATGGAGATCATTACAGATTTCTCTTTCACAGGTATTTGATGATAAGACAGTTAGATTCTTATTTCTGCCAGAAGGGGAAGATCCTGACTCTTTTGTTAAAGAAAATGGACAAGAAGCCTTTTTAGAAAAGATTGAAAGGTCAATGGTAATTGAAACTTTTGTATATCAGTTTTTAAAGAGAGGTAGAAACATAAATTCACCAGAAGATGTCAGATTAATTATTTTTGATTTTAAAAAAATAATAGAAGCAACTAAATCTGAAACCTTAAAAGAAACTCTTTTGCAGAAATTTTCAAAAGAATTAAATATGAAAAGAGATCTATTGCTTACTAAAGATGGGCCACAAAAAAAGGCTTCCAAATCCTTGCCTAAAAAGAAAGCAAATATCAGTTTTGATAATGAGTCATGCCTAATAATTTATTTATATGAAAACTTTGCAGAAGTCATTAAGGATTCAGCTAAATCTTTTGAAGACTTTATTGCTAATTCTAAAAGTGAAAAGTTAACAGATTTAAGAGAGGTTATAAACTCAATTGTTGTAGGTGAACAAACCCACAAAGAGCTATCTATATATGCTAAAGCCATGATGATAGACATAAATTTATCTAATGAAGAGGCATTAAATGAATTTAATAGAGTTACAGATAGTTTAAGGCTTGAATTGGACAGATCATTTATAGAATATTTAAAAAATTTAGCAGAAAGAAGAGAATTAACAGCAGAAAGAAAAGAAAATCTGCAAAAATTACTAAATTTGAGTGATAATATCTCAGTTCAGGAAGAGGAGCTTATAAAATTCTTAAATACATATAGTTGATATTTAAATTTTAATAAGCATATAGAAACGCATGACAGAAAAAAATAATCCAGCAGAAAAAAAGAGCGCTTCCAATGATATCGCTCAATTAATTCAACTTGCCAAAGATCAGGGCTATCTTACTCATGCAGACATTACAGATACATTACCTGACGGATCGACAGATGCAGATAACTTCGAAGAAATTGTCCAAGTGCTCAAAGATATGGGTATTAAAGTTTTTGAAGATACTCCGGATGAAGATGAATTAATGCTAGGAGAGGATGAAGAAACTGATGACCTTGCAGCAGAGGATGCTGTTGCAGCACTCTCTCAAACAGAAATAGAATCTGGTAGAACTACTGATCCTGTAAGAATGTATATGAGGGAAATGGGAAGTGTCGACCTTCTTACTAAAACAGGAGAGATTGATATTGCCAAAAGAATAGAAAGTGCAATGAAAGAAGTTCTTGCACTTTGCGCAGAATATCCGCTTTGCATTGAATATATCCTTGATTTCTTTGACAGAATCAAAATTGGAGAAAAGAAAACTCAGGATTTAATTTCGGGATTTATGATTGATGACCCTGTTGAAGAAGTAGTGGAGGAAGAGTTTGTAGAGAATGACGATGAAGAGGAAGAAGTAACGGCAATATCATTTGAGGAATGCGCGAGTAAAATTAGAATCATTAAAAGAGAGTACAACAGATATCTTAAATCTCTTAGCAATAGCAAATTAGATGATAAAGGACAAAAAGCTTTAGATAGATTAAAGCTTGAATTTCAAAACATAAAATTTAATTCTAAAGTATTTGATACTTTAGTTGAGATACCAAGTGAAAAGAGATTTCTTGTAAGTGGTTATGAAAAAGAGTTAAAGAAATTGCTTAAAACTATTGGTGTTCCAAATAAAGAAATAAGAGAACTAATAGATACCAATCTAATAAATACTAGACTTATAACAAAGCTTGCAAAAAATAAGAGATTTAAGAAAAAAGATATAGAAAAAATTAAACCTACATTCGTTAGAGTACAGAAAGACCTAATAAAAATAGATGAAAATAATCTAATGCCAGTCACACAAATTTTATCTTTAAATAAGCGAATCAATAAAGCATACAGAGGACTTCTTAGAGCTAAAAAAGAAATGATAGAGGCTAACCTTAGGCTGGTTATATCTATCGCCAAGAAATATACCAACAGAGGACTACAATTTTTAGATTTAATACAAGAAGGAAATATAGGTTTAATGAAAGCGGTTGATAAATTTGAATATAGAAGAGGGTATAAGTTTTCTACTTATGCTACTTGGTGGATAAGGCAAGCAATTACGAGATCAATTGCAGACCAAGCTAGAACAATTAGAATCCCTGTTCATATGATAGAAACAATCAATAAGCTGAATAGATTATCAAGACAAATGATGCAAGAGATTGGCAGAGAGCCAACTCCTGAAGAGATGTCAAAGAGATTAGATATACCAGAAGATAAAATGAGGAAGGTTATGAAAATAGCCAAAGAGCCAATTTCTATGGAAACACCAATAGGTGATGATGAAGATTCAAATTTAGGAGATTTTCTTGAAGATTCATCAATCAATTCTCCGATAGATGATGCATCAATAAGAAGTCTTAAGGATTCTACTGATGAGATTCTTGCATCATTAACAGCCAGAGAAGCAAAAGTTTTGAGAATGCGTTTTGGTATTGGCATGAATAATGATCATACTCTTGAAGAAGTAGGCAAACAATTTGATGTTACAAGAGAAAGAATTAGACAGATTGAAGCTAAGGCTTTAAGAAAACTAAGGCACCCTTCAAGATCAGATGTGCTAAAAAGTTTTTTGCACGAGTAAATATCCTTTGTTAAATTATTAAAAAAAGCATAGACTACTTTATTCCGTGGGCCTGTAGCTCAGTTGGTTAGAGCAGTGGACTCATAATCCATTGGTCGGAGGTTCGAGTCCTCCCGGGCCCACCATTATTTAGTTTTCAATCCCAAAAGAAAACTTATGTTGCACATCTTCTACTGCAACTGCTTTACCATCTACAATTTCAGGTGCGTATTTTAGTTTAAGTGCTGCTCTTATTGTGGCTGAATTAAACATAGAGCAGTCATTGTATTCACCATCTCTATTATTTGCACTTCTGCATTTACCTTCAATGACATATGGATCCTCAATTGTCCCAGATTCAGTAATGGTAAATGCAACTATGACATAACCCTCCATGCCTCTTTCTTGTGCTCTTCGTGGATAAACAGGCATTACTTTATATATAGGCATATAAGAATATGAGCCATCCTTCTTTTTGCCACGTAAGGCTAAATTAGTAACTCTGATCTCTTCATTCTCAGTATATTGAAGCCAATCATTTGCATTTTTTTGCGTTAATTTATCGTCAAATTTCGCTGCAATTCTGAAATTTTCTTTTGCTTTATCAAACTGTTGAACTTCAAAGTACATTTGGCCTAAAAGTAGATAATGTTTAGCTGCTAATGTATCTACTTCACTCATCCATTGGAGCATAAACTTAATTCCACTTTCAAAATTTTCTACAAGGTAATTTAGCTGAGCAAGTGTGAGCAAAGTAGAAGTTTTCTTTTCCTTTTCTGTGCCTGGCTCTTCAATCAATCTTGTATAAGCATCGATAGCAGAAAAATAATCATCATTAATATAATAGAGATAGCCCCATGCCTCCCACATTGCTGATCTTTCAAAACTCTTTAGATTAGAACTATTAATTCTAAGTTCAGTTAGAATTCTTAGAGCAGTCTCATTATCAGGAGCAGACTCTCCACTTTCATCTTTAAGAAGAAGAGCGGTATAAACATCCTCAATTTTTTTTGCGGCTTTGTCGTCTAATGCAATTAAGCTTGTTGATAAAAAAAAGATTAAGAGGGGTACTAACTTCATAATAAATTAATATTAATTAAGTTTTTTTAAAATTTCTAGATTACTGCCAGACCAAGCGATCAAAACATTTTTTACCGGGAAGAACTCTTAAAATTCTTTTTTCAATTTTCTTTATATCTTTCAAACCAAGCAAGTATATGGTCTACTTTGGTGATTAAGTTTGATGGTCTACTTGCAATTCCATGAGCTGTATCAGGTATTCGAATCATGGCACTATCAATACCTCTTAGTCTTAAAGCTTGATAAAATTGTTCGGTTTCTGACATTGGTGTACGTCTATCTTCTTCACCTGTTATTAGCATGGTAGGAGTAGTGACATTTCCAACTAATGATAAGGGTGAACGCTTCCAATAATGTTCAACATGCTCCCAAGGCGGTCCTGGAAACTGATGATATATTTGCCCAACCATAGAATCTGCAGTCAAAGGCTTGCTTAACCAATTGATAACTGGCTTAGATGCAACTGCTGCATTAAAACGATCAGTTAAACCAACAGCATAAGCAGTGCCAATACCACCAGCACTACCACCAGCTATAAAGAGATTATTTTCATCAACAATACCTTTATCAATTAAAGCATCAATACCTGACATATGATCAGCAAAATCTTCTGAGCTGGCATATTTATATTGTAGAAGTAGAGCAAAATCTTCTCCATAAGATTCACTACCTCTATAGTTGTCATAAAAAACAATATACCCAGCTGCTGCCATTATTTGTAGTTCTGCAGAAAAATGAGGTCCATAAGCTAGATGAGGCCCGCCATGTATTTCAAGAATTAAAGGATATTGTTTTGTTGGGTCATAATCAGGAGGAGTAATGTACCATCCTTGAATTTCCTGACCATCAAAAGAAGATTTATAAACTATTTCATTTACCTCACCAAGTTTTCGATGAGCAAGAAGATCTTCATTAAGCTCTGTTAAAACCCTAAATTTTCCATTCTGCATAATAGCTAAATCTGCAGGACGGTCCGATTGGCCATAAGTAAAAGCAATAGTATTTTTGGCAACATGGAATCCGCCAGAAATATATGGTCGTCCGATTGTAGTGCCTCCAACACTTGTTGCAGCTTCGCTTAATTTACCAGTTAATGTAACTTTTCCTACCTTTCTTATACCTCTTTCATCAAAGGTAAAATAAATGGATTGATTGTCTTCTGCCCAGACTATGTTTTCTGCATCTCCATCAAGATCTCCTGAAATAACTCGCATATTTTTACCTTCTAAATCCATAACAGCAATTCTATTAGGCGTATATGCAAGAGGACGACGTTCTCTTAAATTAAATGCAATCAATTTACCATTAGGTGAAACAACAGGAGAGCTTTCTTCACCTGATTGATTAGTAATTTGTACAATTTCTTTGTTATTAACCTGAACTTTATATATATCTGCCTCGTTACTGGCGAGCTCCCAATCATCTGATCGATAAGCTGAAAAGAAAATACTTTCACTATCAGAGCTCCAAGAAAGCGGCCCATAATGATTGAAATTTCCTGTAGTGAGTTGTCTAGCTGAACCACCTTCTGCCGGCACTACAAATATATGTCGATAAGACGGCTCTACAATACCTCTGCCATCATATTGATATCGAGTTGTGGTTACAGTAATTGGTTTTTCTGCCCAAGAAGCACCTTCTGGTTTTTCTCTTGATTCTACAATAGCGTTACTCTTAGCTTTTACATTCATTGTAAATGCTATCCATTTTCCATCGGGTGACCATGATAGACTTGATGGCGATTCTTGCAATTGTGTTATTGCTCTTGTTTCACCACTTTTAAACCAATACATGTGAATTTGTGTTGATCCAGAATTATTTGATAGAAACACAAGCCTTTCTTGATTTGGTGACCAATGGGGAGAAAAAGAATTACCCAATTCAGAATATAGTGGGCGATGATCTTCACCATCTATTTTTACTTGCCATATATTCGAACGAACTTTATCTTTCATTATGTCATGTGATTTACGAACATAGACTATTGTTTCACTATCCGGAGAAACCTGAGGGTCTGAAGCCCACTCAAGCTCAAATACATCCATTGGATCAAAGAAGTCATGGCTCTCTTGAGCCTTCATTGGAAATATTGAAAATACCAGTAATGAAAATAGATAAAGATATATTTTGCTCATAAGATTTAACCTAGATCAAATCTATCTAAATTCATTACTTTATTCCAGGCAGCAATAAAGTCATTTACAAATTTATCTTTAGAATCATCTTCAGCATATACTTCTGCAATTGCTCTTAGCTGTGAATTCGACCCAAATACAAGATCAACTCTTGATGCAGTCCTTATTTTTTCTCCGGTTACTCTATCTGTCGCTTCATAAGAATTTTTGCTGATAGGTTTCCATTCAACACTCATATCTAACAGTGTTTTAAAGAAATCATTAGATAAAGTATTTATATTATCTGTAAAAATACCATGACCATCTGCACTAACCCCAAGTGATCTTAAACCACCAACTAACACTGTCATTTCAGGGGCAGTCAGACCAAGTAATTGAGCTTTATCAACAAGCATTTCTTCTGGAGTTACAGAAAAGTCTGTTTTTTGATAATTTCTAAATCCATCTGCAAGAGGTTCAAGGACTTCAAATGATTCAGCATCTGTATGTTCACTCGTTGCATCTCCTCTGCCAGATAAAAATGGAACTTCTACTCCAGATGCCTTCTCTATAGCAACATTACCAGCCAACACTATTACATCAGCAACAGATGCTCCTGTTTCATTTGCTATACCTTCAAGCACACCTAAAACTTTTGCTAATTGTTCTGGTTTGTTAGCATCCCAATCTTTTTGTGGTGTAAGTCTTACTCTTGCTCCATTTGCTCCACCTCTCATATCAGAACCTCTAAAAGTTGAAGCACTAGACCAAGCTGTTTCAACCATTTCTTGAATACTCAGATCACTTGCAAGAATTTTTTCTTTGACTTCTTTAACATCAAAGTCACTATTACCTGTTGGAACTGGATCTTGCCAAATAAGATCCTCTTCAGGCACCTCAGGACCAAGGTACCTAATTTTTGGACCCATATCACGATGAAGTAATTTAAACCATGCTCTTGCAAAAGCATCAGCAAATTCATTTGGATTTTTATGAAACCTTTCTGATACTTTTCTGTAATCTGGATCTTCTCTCATAGCCATATCCGCTGTTGTCATCATCGTTGGAACGCGTTTTGTTTCATCTTCAGCATCTGGAGCAAGATCTTCATCTTTTGGATTTACAATCTGCCACTGATTTGCTCCTGCAGGACTTTTTACTAGCTCCCACTCATTATTTAAAAGTAAATCAAAATAACCGTTATCCCATTTAGTAGGATTTGTTGTCCAAGCTCCTTCGATTCCACTGGTTATTGTGTCGCTACCTTTTCCAGACCCATGAGCATTTTTCCAACCAAATCCCATTTCCTCAATTTCAGCTCCTTCGGGCTCTGTACCAACTAAATTTGCATCTCCAGCTCCATGAGCTTTACCAAACGTATGACCACCAGCAGTTAGAGCTACAGTTTCTGCATCATCCATTGCCATTCTGCCAAAAGTTTCACGAATATCTTTAGCACTTGCTAATGGATCAGGATTTCCATCAGGACCTTCAGGGTTTACATAAATTAGACCCATTTGCACAGCTGCAAGTGGGTTTTCTAAATCTCTTTCTCCGGTATAACGCTCATTACCTAACCACTCTTTTTCAATTCCCCAATAAATATCTTCTTCTGGAGACCATATGTCAGGTCTTCCACCTCCAAAACCAAATGTTTTTCCTCCCATTGATTCTATAGCTACATTACCTGCTAGAATTAATAAGTCTGCCCAGCTAATTTTGCTTCCATACTTCTGTTTAATAGGCCAAAGCAATCTTCTAGCTTTATCGAGATTTCCATTATCAGGCCAACTATTAAGAGGGGCAAAGCGTTGAGCTCCAGTACCTCCACCTCCGCGACCATCTCCAGTCCTATAAGTGCCAGCTGCATGCCATGTCATTCTTATAAAAAAAGGACCATAATGACCATAATCTGCTGGCCACCAATCTTGAGAATCAGTCATTAATGCATTTAAGTCTTTTTTAAGACCTTGATAATCTAGCTTTTTAAATTCTTCTCTATAATCAAAACCTTCATCCATTGGATCTGACTTCTTGTCATGCTGATGTAATATATTTAGGTTTAGTTGATTTGGCCACCAGTCTTGATTAGATGCAGCTCCAACCGATGTTTTTTTATTAGGGCCAGAAGATACTGGACATTTATTTTCATTACTCATATTTTTACCTTTCAATTAGAATTAGTTTTCTGTTTTATTTTAACTGACATTTCGAACAAAAAAATGTACTCCTGCCATTTTGTACAATCCTTTTAATCTTTTGGGCGCATTTTCTACAATCTTTACTCTCTCTACCGTAAACATTTAAGTGTATTCTGAAATATCCAGGTTTTGCATCAGCATTAAGATAGTCGTTTAGAGTAGTGCCTCCCGCATTTATAGCTTTTTTTAATATTCTCTTACTATTCTTAAGAATAGTTTTGCATTCACTTTGAGTGACTGAAGACCCAACCTTTAATGGAGAAATTTTAGAAGCAAATAATATTTCACATGCATAGATATTTCCTAGTCCCGAAATGATTTTACTATTTAGTAGGATTGATTTTATTGTTGATTTAGATTTCTCAATTTTTTTATGAAAATATTCATGATTTGCATCTCTCTCAAACGGATCAGGGCCATTATTTTCTAGTAAGTTAATCTTTTCTCCTTCTTTAAGTATTAGTACAAGACCAAATCTTCTTACATCATTAAATATAAGATGTTTCTTTGAGCTTAGAGAGAAAGCCATATGATCGTGTTTTCCTAAAGTAAAAGTGTCAGAAACTCTTAAATTTCCTGTCATACCAAGGTGAATTAATAAAGAATATTTATTTGTGAAATCTACTAAGATATATTTTGCTTTTCTTCTTACTCCTATAATCTTGGTATTTAAAATTTTATTTTTTTGACTCTTATTAAATTTAATTCTTAGATCATGTTTGCCAATGTAGATGGAATTGATCTTTTTTTTAACGATATGAGGTTCAATGCCTCTTTTTGTAGTTTCTACTTCAGGAAGTTCGGGCACTTAATTAAATTGCTCGTTTATTTTAACAATATCTTCTGGTCTTAATGTTCCAATAGCTTGTTTATATTGCAAGGAGGTAACTATAAAACCATACATTGCTTGAGAAAGTCTATTTTGAGTTTCTGAAGAATTTCTTTCTGCTTGCAGTAAATCGATTAAGTTTCTTGAGCCTAAATCATAACCTAATCTTGTTGCTTCCAATGCATCCTTTGAGCTTTCTACTGCTATTCTCAACGAGATAATATTTAACTCAGCTGTTTTTAATGCTGTATATAAGCTTCTTATCTGTTGAGTAACATTCCTCTCAATTAATATCATTTGTTCTTCAGTTCTCACTTCTTGCAGTAAAGCTTGTCTTCTTTGTGAACTATTTAAGCCAGATGTAAAAAGAGGTACTGAGAATTGAATAGAAAATGTTCTGTTTTCTGTCTCGGTAGGTATGGAAAAGGGCAAATCAATATCTGATTCAACTCCATCAAAAGTGTATTGTTTTGAAGTTCTTCTGCTTGCATTGGCATTGAGATCAATTCTTGGTAAATAATTTGCTGTTTTAGATTTTGTATTTGATTCGGCTGCCTCTAACCTATTTCGTGCCTCTATTATTAAGTAATTTAATTCCTGCCCTTTTTTTACTTCTAAATCAATATCTTCCAAAGGAGCAATAAATTCACTGTTCTGATTTAGCGGCGTAACCATTTTTATTTGTCTCCCTACGATTGAATTTAATTCTTCAAAACTTATATCTACGTTTCCTTCTGCCAAAACTCGATCGGATTGAGCTCTATTAAATGCTGATTTAGCTTCGGCTAATTCTATTTTAGATGCAGCCCCAGAATTAAATCTTTCTGTAACTGTTTCAAATTGATTATTTAAAGCTTTTTCAGTTGCTTCTGCTGACTTTAATGTTGATTTTGCTGATAAAACCTTAAAGTAGGCTTGAGTAACTCTAATCATTAAGTCTTGCTGCTGATAGGCAAATCTGGCTTCAGCTGCTTCATAATTTTGTTTTGCTTGTTGTGTTACAAACCAAGAATCTAACCTAAAGATAGGCTGACTTAAGTTAAGATTGTAATTAAAAGTATTGTAATCATTCTGTAAAACTCTTTCTTGGTAGTATTCATTCCAATTAGTTGATGCTGAAAATCTTACTTGTGGTAATAAACCAGATCTTGCTTGATTAAA
>Ga0310343_10000319_pt1 | contig 22710 bp, 24 predicted proteins | sample HC15DNA2025_MG_FD_203519 | JGI IMG/M metagenome (GOLD analysis project Ga0310343, IMG submission 203519) | Marine microbial communities from station ALOHA, North Pacific Subtropical Gyre - HC15-DNA-20-25_MG | ecosystem: Environmental > Aquatic > Marine > Oceanic | place: Pacific Ocean: North...
TATCATCATATGACAATGTTAAAGAGTTGCTTGATAATGGTGCATCTTTGACGGGAATGGCTACTTTACTCGTTAGTGATCCATTTCAAATTCCTCTGATTAACTATAGGCTTTCAAATGATTAGAGTTCTATTAATCTTCCTAGTTTTTATCACTGCTTGTGGATCAAATATTGCATATGGTGATTATGTCGACACAACCGGTTGGTCGAGAAAGCAAATTGAATCAATTAAAAATCATCCTAAAACTCAAATTGGCATAGCATCTTACTATGGAAAGAAATTCCATAAAAAGCGAACAGCCAATGGAGAAATTTTCAATATGTATAAAGTAAGCGCAGCTCATAAATCATACCCGCTTGGTACAAAAGTTAGGGTTACAAACCTTGAAAATGGCAAATCAATTAAGCTTGTAATAAATGATAGAGGTCCATTTGTAAGAGGTAGAATAATTGATCTTTCATATAAAGCTGCAAGGAAATTAGACTTTGTAAATCAAGGAACTGTTAAGGTTCGAATTGATGTAATTCGCTTAGGTGATAACAAGTATTATAAATGAAAAAAATTTGCTGTATAGTTAATCCTGAAAGCGGTTTAAAGAAATCACTTAAAGTATATTATGAATCTAAAAATCATTTTGAAAAATCTAACTTTAATACATCATTATTTGTTTCAGAATATCCAAATCATATAAAAGATTATGTATCAAAAATTGATAAAAATAGTTTTGATAGATTAATAGTTTTTGGTGGAGATGGAACGATTAATGAAGTTGTAAATGGATTACAAGATTCAAACAATCTTCACAGTTTTAAGCTTGGAGTTGTTCCAACTGGTTCTGGCAATTCAGTAGCCCATGATACTGGTTTATTGGATGTGAAAGATGCGATTAATAAATGCGCAGGTGACAATACAATGAAAATGGATGTTAATCAGGTTGATTTTGATTCCTTTTCACAGTTAAGTGTAAGCGTCTTAGGATGGGGTATGTTTTCTTTTGGTAACATAAGAGCAGAGAAATTGAGATTCCTTGGTCCGATAAGGTATGATGTAGCGTCTATAATTACGCTTATAGAAAAGAAAATCCATAAAGCTGAAATTCAAGTAGATGGAGAACAAAAAATGCTAGAATGCGCTTTTATTGTTGGTTGCAACAGTAAGCATACAGGTAAAGGGATGATTGTTGCTCCTAACGGTGGTTTTTCAGATAAAAAAATTGATCTAATAACAGTAGGTAAAAATGTTAATAGGTTTCAAGTTTTTGAGGTTTTTCAAAAAGTTTATAAAGGTACCCACATAGATTTACCATTTGTTGAGAATATAAAAGTTGATTCCTTTTCAATCGATCCAGGTGAAATGAGTTTTTACAATATTGATGGAGATGTTATTGAGAGTCAAAAAGCCTCAGTGAGAGTAGTTCCAGAAGCAATTAATCTTTTGATATAAGCAAAAAATAATTATTTTGATAAATGTCATCGCTTCAGTCTAGAATTTTAATAGGATTAGTTGGTTTCCCTTCAGTTATTTATGTCATACTGAATCACATTCTAGTTTTTAATATGATTGTTGTGTTCTGCTTTGTACTAGCATTTAGAGAGTTTATTAAGATTGTCAGTAATTTTGATAATCGTACTTATTGGTTGTTTTTCGGTACAATTTACATTTTTGGAAGTATGATGTCTTTGATCTTTTTGAGAAGTATTGACAGCCTTTTAAGTTCTCCATTTACTTTTTTGTTGTTTGCTGGAGTCATGATAAATGATTCAATGGCATTCATTGTTGGTAAAGCAATTGGAGGACCAAAAATTCTTCCAACTATAAGTCCTAAAAAAACCTATTCAGGTTTATTTGGAGGGTTGATAGGATCGATAGTTTTCATATATTTGTCTGAGCTTTATTTTTTAAGCGGATTTGAATTTTCTTTAAAGGAAAAAGATCAATATTTCCTTATTTTTGTGTTCAACATTATTGGATTTATTGGCGATAGTTTTGAATCATTTATTAAAAGAAAAGCTAATGTAAAAGATTCTTCAGGCTTACTTTTGGGTCACGGAGGAATGTTAGATCGATTAGACTCTTTAATATTGACAACACCAGTAACAATGTTTTATGTTATTGCGTATTATTTATGAGTAAAAAAATTAAATCAATTTTAGCTACCGATTGTGGAAGCACTACAACTAAAGCTGTCTTAATTGAATGGAAAAAAAACAGATATCGACTCACTTTCAGAGGAGAAGCGCCAACTACAGTAGAAGCACCATTTGAAGACGTTACCAAGGGTGTTTTGAATGCTGTTATGGAAGTTGAAGAGCTTTCTGGAAGAACTATATTAGATGGAGATAAAATTATCACTCCTGATGATGGATCAAAAGGTGTGGATATTTATGTATCAACCAGTTCAGCTGGTGGAGGCCTTCAAATGATGGTAGCAGGTGTAGTTAAGTCTATGTCAGGAGAAAGTGCAGAAAGAGCTGCTTTAGGAGCAGGATCAATTGTTATGGATGTACTTGCTTCAAACGATGGAAGACTTCCTCACGAAAAAATCACAAGAATTAGACAACTAAGACCTGATATGATTCTTTTATCTGGAGGAACAGATGGCGGTACGACTACTCATGTTATGGAATTAGCAGAAATATTAGCTGCTGCGAATCCACGTCCTCGTCTTGGACAAAATTATAAACTACCAGTTATTTATGCTGGAAACAATAAAGCACAAGACTCTATAAGAGAAACTCTTGGTGAGATTTCTGATTTGGATATTGTCGATAATATTCGACCAGTTTTAGAGCAAGAAAATCTTGAACCGTCTCGAGATAAAATTCATGACTTGTTTATGGAACATGTTATGGCGCAAGCCCCAGGATATAAAAAACTTATGTCATGGACAGATGCTCCTATTATGCCAACACCTGGAGCTGTAGGTTCATTGATTGAGATGATAGCTAAAAAAGAAAATATTTCTGTTGTTGGTGTTGATATTGGTGGAGCTACCACTGATATTTTTTCAGTTTTCGAAGGAAAATTTAACAGAACTGTAAGTGCTAATCTTGGAATGAGTTATTCTATATGTAATGTTTTAGCTGAGTCAGGACTTGATAATGTTTTACGTTGGGTTCCTTTTGATATTGATCGAAGTGAATTAACTAACCGAATTGGTAATAAAATGATTAGACCTACAACAGTTCCTCAATCTCTTGAAGAACTAGTTATTGAACAAGCAATTGCTCGAGAGGCGCTTCGCTTATCATTCATTCAACATAAAGAATTTGCAACCAGCTTAAAAGGAGTACAATCAGAAAGAACTATTTCTGATGCATTTGAACAATCTTCAAGTGGTCAATCATTGGTTAATATGATGGACTTAGATTTGCTTGTAGGTTCTGGAGGTGTATTATCTCATGCTCCTAGAAGACAACAGTCAGCAAGAATGTTAATTGATGCATTTATGCCTGAAGGTATAACTCAATTGGCAGTTGACTCAATATTTATGATGCCTCAATTAGGTGTTTTAGCAAATATTGATAAAGATGAATTGAAAGAAGATGCATCTCAAGCCGCTTTGGAAGTATTTGATAATGATTGTTTGATACGCTTAGGAACATGTGTAACTCCTGTAGGAAATGCAAAGCCAAACTCGAAAATGGCTGATGTCACTTTAACTTTTGGTGATGGTTCTGTAAAAGAAATTGAGATAAATGAAGGTTCTCTTGAAATGATGGAGCATCCTTATGAGGAAGTTAAGGTGCATATTAAGCCTGCAAGAGGTATTGACGTAGGAGCTGGAAAAGGCGAAGAATTAGAATCTGTAATCTATGGTGGAGTTGTTGGGCTAATTTTTGATGGAAGAAATAGACCTATTACCTTATCTAAAGAATCAGATCAAAGAATTGATAGTTTATTAAACTGGTCAAAAGCTGTAGATGAATATCCTAAAGGAGAAATGTTTTAATGGCTCATTCATATACTCCAGGTCTTAAAGTTTTAAAGAAAACAATTTTTAAAAAAGAGAGAATTTTACCTCTTAAAGGTGATGTGCTTGTGAAAAGTGGAGATCAATTAACTCCTGATACAATTGTTGCATCTACAAACCTTCCAGGAAATGTTCAAATGCTTAAAGTAAGTAATATATTGAATATCGATCCTAAAGATGTTGTGGAGGCTCTTCAGGTAAAAGAAGGGCAGGAAGTTAAAAAAGGGGATATCATTGCTGAAACATCTGGCATTTTTGGAATGTTTAAATCATCTGTCGAGAGTCCAGTTGATGGTACTATTGAATCTATTTCTCAAAGCACTGGAAGGGTTGTTGTACGAGAAGCCCCTATACCTGTTGAGGTTGATGCCTATGTGAGCGGTGTTGTTGATGAGGTTGTTGAAAATGAAGGAATAGTATTAAAGTCTAATGCCGCATTTATTCAAGGGATTTTTGGAATTGCAGGAGAAAAAAGAGGCGATTTATTATTAGTTTCATCTGGTCCTGGCGAAGAACTCACTGCAGATCAAATTACCGCTGATATGAAGGGAAAAATTTTAATAGGAGGATCTTTTCTTAGTTTAGATGCTTACAAGAAAGCTTTAAGTGTTCAAGTTGCTGGAATTGTAGTCGGAGGCTTTAATTATTATGATTTGAAAGCTGTTCTTGGATACAATTTGGGTGTAGCAATTACTGGTACAGAAAAATTAAATACAGCTCTTATTGTAACAGAAGGTTACGGTTCTATTCCAATGAGTGAAGCTACTTTTTCATTACTGAAAGAAAATGATGGCAAAGCTGCTTCAATAAATGGTGCGACACAAATTAGAGCTGGAGTTATAAGGCCAGAGATAGTTATTCCAATTGATGCTGGAAACACAGATGATGATTCAAGCTCAAAAATGCCTGAAGGGATTCAAGAAGGCAGTACTGTGAGAGTTATTAGAAGTCCTAATTTTGGAAAAATTGGAAGAGTAATTTCATTACCAGCTGAGTTGAATAAGATGGAGTCAGAGACAATGGTTCGTGTTGCAGAAATTAACATAGATGGAAAAAATATTTTGATTCCAAGAGCTAATTTGGAGATGGTAGAAACCGAATGAACGGCTCATTAAAGTTAGAAGATAAAGCATTTCTAACTAAGCTTGCCGAGGAAGTCAAGGCAAGAAGAATGACAACCCCTGCTATATTTTTTTTAGAAATGATGAGACCTTTGAACTTTGTTGGAAGTCAAGCTATGATTTTTTTTGGGCCAATAATTAGTGCATTTGTCAAAACAGATGGTTATTATAAGGCTGCTGAAATTTTTGAAAATCATAACAGCGTAGAATTTTTAATTCAAGAAATTGAGAGATTAGACAAAAATGAATAATAAATTCGCAGTATATGCAGGAGGAATAGTTGGTATCATTTTACTTACTTTTCTGCTATCTGTGATTCCTGATTCATTTAATTTTTTCAGAGAAGAAAAATCAGCAATGTTCGTTTTTACCTTAATTGTAATAATGATTATGCTATATGAGGTAAAGCTTGCAAAATCTTCATCAGAACCAACTTTCTTAAGAACCATTCCAGGACTTAAAGCTGTAGAAGAAGCTGTTGGTAGATCTACGGAAATGGGTAGACCAATTCTTTACGTTCCAGGAATTATGGACATGAATGAGGTAGAAACTGTTGCAGGTGTAGTTGTGCTTGGTCACGTTGCAAATATGACAGCTCAATATGAAACCGAGTTAGATGTACCTGTTGCTAGAGCAATTGTGATGCAATCTGCTAGACAAGTAACTAAAGAAGCTTATTTGACTCAGGGTAGACCAGAAATGTATAATGAAGATATGGTTCACTATATTACGGATGATCAATTTGCTTATGCTGCGGCAGTAAATGGAATAATGCAAAGAGATGAGCCAGCAGCGTGTTTATATATGGGTAAATTCTTCGCGGAATCATTATTGTTTGCTGAAACAGGAAATAGTATTGGTGCTATTCAAATTGCCGGTACAGGCTCACAAACTCAAATACCGTTCTTTGTTACTGCTTGCGACTACACATTAATGGGTGAAGAGTTCTTTGCTGCAAGTGCTTATTTATCTAAAGAGCCCGAATTAATTGCTGGTATTACTGCTCAAGATATTATTAAAGTTATTTTAGTAGGATTTATTTTACTATCAATCGTTTCAAGAGCATTTTTTGATTTAGGTGTTACTGATTTTAATCTTATAACATGGCTGGGATTATAATATGTTATTGAAGAGATATATCCCAATAGCTATTGTTGCTTTTTTTGGAGCTCTAACTTTAAGTGCATGGTTTATTGACAATGAAACAATCGAAACATTTGCCAATGATGATGCCACTCAATTCTTTGATATTATCGCAGCATTTGCTGTTTTCCTTGGTGCTTTAAATTTATTAAAGTTACAGTTTATAAAAGTGTTAAAACAGCAATCAGGTTGGATATATAGTGCTATTGCTATTGCTTCCTTCTTTTTTGCATTTATTATTGGTTTCTTTATTAGAGGTGCGTATTTCGTTGGGGAAGATGTATACTTTAGTCAAAAAGCTGCTGAAGCTGCAATTTTGAGCTCAGGATCATCTGAGGTCGTTGTTCCTGTTGATTGGGGAGCACACGTTCAAACAGACGGTAGTTTATTCCAATGGATGTTTAAATACATCTTTTCACCGCTATCAGCAACTATGTTTGCTTTACTAGCTTTCTTTGTTGCGTCTGCATCATTTAGAGCATTTAGAGCAAGAAATTTCGAAGCATCACTATTATTAGTAGCTGGTATAATAATCATGTTAGGAAGAGTGCCTGTTGGAAGTTTGATTTCTAGTTGGACAATTATGTACATTTTAGCTTTTAGCATTGGTATTGGCATTAATATTTACTTGAAAAACCGAAATATGGTTTTTGGATGGATCCTTGGTAGCTGTGGTTTAATTACTGGGTTTGGAATGACTATGGGTTGGCCAATTGATCAGCCGGCAATTTTCTTTTTACCTGCTTTACAAGAATGGATTTATCTTGTGCCTAATCTAGCTGGTTCAAGAGCAATTTTAATTGGTATAGGACTTGGAATCGTCGCAACAAGTCTTAGATATATTTTTGGTTTAGAAAAATCATATTTAGGTGAATAATGAAATTTTTAGAAGATATAATATTAAGGCTTGGTGCAGTTGATAGAAGAGTAATCTTTGTTTTAATTGGTTTAGCTGTTCTTATTCCGCTGTTAACGCCAATCAGTTTACCAGTTAGAGAAACACCTACTACTGTAAAGTTTTATGATGGAATTGAGGATATACCAAAGAATTCAAAAGTGCTAGTTTCTTTTGATTATGGTCCTAGTACTCGTCCTGAAATTCATCCAATGAATGTTGGAGTTTTACGTCACATGTTACGCAACGGTCACCAGATTTACATATCATGTTTATGGCCTGACGGAATTTATATGGCCTTAGATGCTTTAGAAGAAATTACTGATGAAGTTAATCCTGATAATGTATCTACATTTGATATCAAAGAATATGAAGACTATATCTTATTAGGTTATAGACCTGGAGCTGAAGCAGTGATTAAAGGATTGGCAAGCGATTTAAGAAAAGTATATACTGTTGATGCAAATGGAAACTTTATCGACGATATTGAAATGATGGATGGCATAAAAAACTTGAACGATTTTGCATATATATACAGTGGATCTGCAGGCTACCCTGGTACATTTGAGTGGGTAAAATATGGTGGAGACCCAACTGGAGTTCCTATGTCTTCAGGCACCACATCAGTTCAGGTAAATGAAGTTATTCCTTATGTGCAAACAGGGCAGTTAATAGGATTGTTAGCTGGTATGCCTGGTGCTGCAGAATATGAAAAATTAATCAATGTACCCGGAATCGCAATTCAAGGTATGGCTGCACAGTCATTTGCTCACATTGTGATAGTAATTTTTATAGTATTTGGTAATTTGGCATTCTTTTTAAAGCAGAGAAGAGATAGGAAGTATTAATATGAGTTTTTCAGCAATATTAGGAGCATGGATTGCGGCGTTTTTAACGCTAGGTATTTTCTCATATCTTTACAGAGATAATCCTTTTTACAAGATTGCTGAGCATGTATTTGTTGGTGTATCTGCTGCATATGTAGCGGCAATTAGTTTTTGGACACAAATTTATCCAAATCTTTTTGGAAGATTATTTCCAAAAGATGGCCCTCTAGCCTTTACTGGTCTAGAGTTTGATTTTAATCATGAATTTAATATTCTTTATTTATTCCCTATGTTATTGGGCATAATGATGTTGATAAGCGTCTTCCAACAATTTAATTGGATGGCACGTTGGGGAATTGCTTATACAGTTGCTATTGCTGCAGGATTGAAAGCATTTGGTTATTTAAATTCAAATGTTCTTAATCAAGTTAAAGCTAGTTCTGTCGATATATTTAGCGGCTCTTTACCATTTTTCAGCTTAGGAGGAGATAGTGTTTTTAATAACATTGTCCTTGTTGTTGGTACTTTAAGCGCATTGATGTATTTTTATTTTTCTAAAGAACAAACAGGAAACTTTGGAAGATTTACAAGATTAGGTATTTATTTCCTTATGATAAGCTTTGGAGCATCATTTGGATTCGCAGTCATGGGAAGAATTTCATTACTAGTTGGAAGATTTAACGATTTAATTGAATATTCGTCTGCAGATTACAATTATGCAACTCTTGGCGTCTTGGTATTCATTATCGTTACTTTAGGGTTCTGGTCATTCCAAAATCCTGAACGAAAGGAGAACTAGTAAATGAACAAGTCTGATATTAGAAAAGTTATCAGCAAAAGTATTTTAGCTGATGGGATGTCACCTGTCATAGATCTTGAAAAATCTCATGGATCATGGTTAGTTGATAAGGTTACTGGAAAAGAATATTTAGATTTATTCTCAATGTTTGCCTCTTTGTCAGTTGGTTATAATCATCCATACGTTTTAGAGCAATCTGAAAGATTAAAATTGGCTGCAATCAATAAACCTACAAATTCAGATGTTTATTCTCAAGAAATGGCTGAGTTTGTACATACTTTTAAAAGAGTAGCTCAGCCTGATTACCTTCCATTAACATTTTTTATTGAGGGTGGAGGTTTAGCTGTAGAGAATGCATTAAAAGCAGCATTCGACTGGAAAAGAAGAAAAAATTTAGCAAAAGGTAGTTCTGCTAAAGGAGAAAAAGTTATTCACTTTCAACAATGTTTTCATGGAAGAACAGGCTATACAATGTCTTTAACTGACTCTCCCGATAAACGTAAAACAATGTATTTTCCAAAGTTTGATTGGCCAAGAGTTACCAATCCAAAAATAACTTTTCCTTTGGAAGAAAATTTAGATCATATCATTGAGCTTGAAAACAAAGCAATAGCTGAGATTAAAGATGCGATTAATGCAAATCCAGATAATATTGCTTCTATAATTATTGAGCCAATTCAGGGTGAAGGTGGCGATAATCATTTTAGATGCGAATTTATGCAAGCTTTAAGAGATATTGCGGATGAGAACGATATTATTCTTATTTATGATGAAGTTCAAACAGGTGTAGGAGTTACCGGAAAAATGTGGGCTCATCAGCACTTTTCAAATGTAGATTGTTCAACAAGTGAATGTAAATGCGGAGATGGTTTATTAGCTAAGCCTGATATCATATCTTTTGGTAAAAAAACTCAGGTTTGTGGAGTGGCTGCTAGTACAAGATTTGATGAAGTAGAAGGTAATGTTTTTCGTGAGTCATCTCGAATAAACTCTACATGGGGTGGAAGTTTGGTTGATATGGTTAGATTAACAATTTATCTAGAGCTTATTGAAAAAGAAAATCTTGTAGAGAAAGCTGCACAATCAGGATTATTTTTACAGCAAAGCTTACATAATCTTCAAAACGAATTTCCTACTCTTGTTTCAAATGCTAGAGGTAAGGGGCTGTATTGCGCTTTTGATCTTCCTTCAAGTGAAGATAGAGACAAATTAGCTAATCTATTACTTGATGAAGGATCTATTCTGTTAGGTTCAGGAAATTATTCCATTAGATTTAGGCCTCATTTAAATGTTACTGAAGATGATATTAACTTCGGTATGGACTGTTTTAGAAGAGCTCTTAATAAACTATTATAATGTCTGATAAAGGTCAGTTATTTGTCGTTGGGACTCCAATAGGCAACTTAGAAGATATAACTCTTAGGGCAATATCTACCCTCCAAAATGTTCAAATAATTCTTGCTGAAGACACAAGAAATTCAAAAAAATTATTAGATGCTCACAACATTGATACTAAAATGATGAGCTATCATGATCACAGCAGTGAAAAGGAAATAAAAAAGATAGTAAACTTATTACTTGAGGGACAAGATTTAGCACTTATTTCAGATGCTGGAACACCTACAATTAGTGATCCGGGCTATGGTTTAATAAGAGATTGTATTAAGCATGATATTTCTATCGTCCCAATTCCAGGAGCATCATCAATTACTGCAGCTATGAGTGTATCAGGATTACCGTCAGACTCATTTACGTTTATTGGTTTTTTACCTCAAAAAAAAGGAAGATTAAAAAAAATTAATCAGTTAAAAGAATTGGATAATACCATCATTCTTTTTGAGAGTCCATACAGGCTTGAAAAGACATTAAATCAATTATTAGAACATCTCGGAAATAGATCTGTAGTTGTCGGAAGAGAATTAACTAAGTTGTATGAAGAAGTTATTAGAGGTAATTTAAGGAATGTAATTGTGCATTTTTCTAAATCAAAAATAAAAGGTGAAATAGTAATAATGATAGGTAAGGACGATGACAGAATCAATTTCTAGTGGAAAGTTTATAACAGTTGAAGGTATTGATGGTTGCGGTAAAACAACCCAAGCTGAATTTATTATTGATGGATTAGTGGAAGCAGGTCTTTCTGCAAAGCTTGTTAGGGAGCCAGGTGGAGATCCGATTTCTGAGTCTATTAGAAAATTATTACTTCATGCAGAAGAGTCTATGTCAGACAGAGCTGAAGCATTGCTTATGATTGCTAGCAGAGCTCAATTAACTGATAAGGTAATTTTACCTCAAGTAATTAATGGAACATGGGTTGTTGCGGATAGGTACGCAGATTCAACTTTAGCATATCAAGGTGGAGGCAGAGGTTTAAGTGTTCAGTCTTTAGACAATATAAATGAATTTGGTACATATACTCTCAAACCTGACTTGACATTTTTTATTGATATTTCAATTGATGTGGCAAATGCTCGAATGAGAGTTGAAAGAGATAGAATTGAGAAAGAGGGGGACGGATTTCAGCAAAGAGTAAGAGAACAATATTTAAAATTGCATGAAAATGAGCCTGAAAGAGTAATCTTAATTAACGGCGAACAATCAATTGAAGATGTTCGAACTGAAATCTGGAACCATTTAAAAGAAAAACTTGAATTATGAAATCATTTAAATCTTATTTTTACGCGCTGTTAGTTCTAACAGTCATTTCCTTTAGTTATGTTAGAACGCAGCAGATGGATATTTACAGAGAAATTGCTCGTTCTCAGCAGCAAATAATGACTGTTTACAAATATCTGCTTACAGAATACATTCACGAGCTTGATGTAACCGAACTTACAACGAGAATTATCGATTCAATGCTTTCAAATTTTGATCCATATACAGAATATTATCAAGAAAAAGATCTCGAAGATTTATCATTAAAAACAGAAGGTGAGTTTAGTGGTGTTGGGCTTGAAATTTATATGTATGAAGATCAGTTAACAGTTGTAAGTCCAATTGAAGGATCTCCTGCATCGAGGTCTGGAATTTATACCGGAGATGCAATTATGAATATTGATGGTGAACCTACTGCAGGTCTTGAATTAAAAGATGCAACCAGCAAGATTAGAGGAAGGGCTGGGACTGAAGTAATATTAACTATCAAAAAACCTAATACAGGCGAAGTGCAGGATTATTCGATTATTAGAGATGTTATAACAATTAAAGATATTCCTTTTTATGGCATGGTCAATAATGACGTTGGATACCTACGAATAACTAATTTTTCAGTCAATACTGCTAATGAAACAAAAGATGCAATAATCAGCTTAATGCAAGACGGAGCGAGTAATGTTATTATTGATTTAAGAGATAATCCTGGAGGATTACTGTCTTCATCATTAGACTTGTTAGATTTAATACTTCCAAAAAATCAAGAATTAGTTTCAACAAAAGGAAGAGCTGGTAAGAGTATTAAAAATTATAAAACGCTAAATAATGCGCTTATTCCAGAGACAATAAATATGGCAGTTTTAATAAACGGTGCAAGTGCTTCTGCGAGTGAAATTGTTGCAGGAGTTCTTCAGGATTATGACCGAGCTGTTGTTTTAGGAAGTCAATCATTTGGAAAAGGTTTAGTACAAACTGTGATTGGAATCAATCAAGAAACTGCTCTTAAAATTACCAATTCTAAATACTATATTCCAAGCGGTAGATCGCTTCAAAAAAGAGAATTTATTGATGATGATTTAATTGCAGATTCCTATGCTGTTGCAGATTCATTATTTTTAACTAAAGCAGGAAGGTCAGTAGTTGGTGGAGGCGGTATAGCCCCTGATGTTATTGTTAAGGATGAAGGTTCATATCCTCTTGCTGCTTCTATTTTAAGAAGCGGTGCCTATTTTAAATTTGTTCAAGAGAATAATGATCAATACGCATCAATTGATGAAGTTTTAGCGGACAATGAATTGATGACAAAATTCAAAGTATTTATTGAGGAAAATGATATTAGTGGATATGTTGATGGTCAAGAAGATTTGAAGTTAGCAAAAGAAAAACTTTCCAAAAAAGACAAAAAGAATTTATTTATCAATAATGCTTTTAGTGTTATAGAAAAACAAATTGAAAAAACTCAATCTGCAATGTTTGATGATGAAAAAGAAATTATCCAACGTATGATTCATGGAGAATTTGCATTCTACTATAATGGTTATGAAGGTAGATACAATCTTTACTTAAAAGATGATATGGTTGTTTTAAAAGCGCTTGAAATTTTTGCTGATGAGTCTAAATATTTATCCATTTTATCAAACACAGAATCCACTGAAGTGGCATCTGTTAATAATTAATAATGAGCTCAGATCTGCAACATATCGGACTCGATATAGGCTCTTTTTTTAAACAGAAAAATATTTCTTCAGTGTTTACGTTGTGCGGTGGCCATATCTCTCCAATTCTTGTTGGGTGTGAAAAAGAAAATATTGATATCATTCAAGTTCGCGATGAAGTATCTGCTGTATTTGCTGCTGACGCGGTTTCCAGGTTAACGGATTCTGTAGGAGTAGCAATTGTTACTGCAGGGCCCGGAGTTACAAATACAATTACGGCAATAAAAAATGCTCAAATGGCTCAATCTCCAGTTCTATTAATTGGAGGTGCAGCAGCAACACTATTAAAGGGAAGAGGTTCGCTACAAGATATTGATCAAATTTCTTTATTAAAAACGTATGTAAAATCAGCTGTTAGCGTAAAAAAAACAAGAGATGTGGTACCAACACTAGCTAATGCCTTAAATACTGCTATTTCAGGGGTTCCAGGACCCGTATTTGTCGAATTACCTATTGATTTGCTTTATCCGGAAGAAGATATTAGAAAAGAATTTATGAATCAGCTTCCAAAAAGTGGATTTGTTGGAAAAATTGCTCATTGGTATGTAAACAGACACCTTAATGATTTATTCTCATCAAAAAAATCATCTGTAAAGATAAAACCTGTAAAAGAATTTAAATTAGATCAACACAAAATTGATAAAGCTGCACTCGCTATTGTAAAAGCTAAAAAACCTGTTTTTCTTTTAGGAAATCAAGTAACACAAAATAAAGAGTTTTTATCAATGTGTTTAAAGAGTTTAAATAAGCTTTCTGCTCCTGTTTATACTTCAGGAATGGCTAGAGGTTGTTTTGGATCTTCAGATAAGTACTTTTTTAGACATAATAGAAAATATGCTTTAAAAAATGCTGACGTAGTTGTGACATTAGGCGTTCCGCTAGATTTTAGATTGGGATATGGATTTTCAATCAGCAAAGATGCGACATTAATCTCCATAAATAAGTCCAAAGAAGACCTAAATAAAAATAGAAAACCTGATATTGGAATGCATGCAGATCCATCCAGAATCATGCATGAAATAGGAAAAATTATAAATCCTCCTTCTTGCCAAGACTGGATAGAAGAATTAACAAAGCTTGAAGAAAATAGAGAAAATGAAATTCAACAATTCTCAGAACATAAAACTGATTTTGTAAACCCTGTTTATTTGTGCAAGACTATAGATCAATTGATAGCTGAACAAAGTATCTTGATTGCTGATGGTGGAGATTTTGTTGGAACAGCATCATATACAGTTAGACCAAGAAATCCGCTAGGGTGGTTAGATCCAGGACCGTTTGGAACATTGGGAGTGGGTGGCGGATTTGCAATTGGAGCCAAATCCTCATTTCCAGAAAAAGAAGTATGGGTGTTCTATGGTGATGGAGCTAGTGCGTATAGTTTAGCAGAATTTGATACATTATGCAGACATAAACTGCCGGTAATAGCAATTATTGGTAATGATGCATCTTGGCAACAAATTGCTCGAGAGCAAAAGCAGATGTTAGGTAGCAATATTGGTACTGAATTATCCTTTAACGCTTACGAAAAAGTTGTTGAAGGCTATGGAGGTAAAGGTTATTATGTAGACAACCACAAGTCTTTGTATGAAACTTTAAAACAAGCTAAAGAGGATGCTAAGCTCGGTTATCCAGTGTTGGTAAATGTGAAGCTTTCAAAATCTGACTTTAGAAAAGGTTCAATATCAGTATGAGAACGGATTTAAAATTTATAACTATTTTAATAATGTCATGTTTTTACATGAATGTAGGTGTAAAACATTTTGTGGAACCAGAGTGGTTTTTGCAAATCATGCCTCCAAATTTCCCTCATCATTATCAAGCGGTTTATTGGAGCGGTTTTTTTGAGTTATTATTTGGTTTTTTATTAATAAATCCTAAAACACGATTTATTGCTGGATGGGGAATAATTTTTGTGATGATTACAGTATTTCCAGCAAATTTATATTTAGCAGTTAATGATGGAGCTGTAATGGGTATTAGTAAGGAGCTTGCATGGGGCAGGCTTCCATTTCAATATGTCTTTATCGGTTTAGCATATTGGCATGCTCAGGATTAAACAATTATTAATTTTTAAAATTGATGTTTGAGAAGATATTAAATAAGGTAATGGGTTTTTTTGCTTGGTTTATCATTAATTCAAAAGACAAATAGGAGTTCAAATGTTTAAGAAATTTATTTTATCAATTATTTTATTTGGAGCAGTTTTCGCTAATGATGTAAAAAAGGTGATACTAATTACTGGAACAGCACATGGTATTGGAAAATCTACTGCTCAGTATTTAATTAATAAGGGTCATATCGTTTATGGTGGAGATATATTAGTTGAAGAGAATTTATATCTCAATGAGATTGGAGGAGTAGCGCTAGAAATGGATGTTACAAAACAAGACCATGTAGATAATGCTATCAACCAAATTATTGCTGAACAAGGTAGAATTGACGTGTTGGTCAATAATGCTGGGATTGCTGTAGGAAGTGCTATTGAAGATGTGTCAATGGAAGATGCTTTATATCAATTTGAAGTAAACTTGTTTGGGATTGGAAGAACTGTTAAAGCTGCTTTGCCTCACATGAGAGCACAGGGTAGTGGGACTATCATAAACATTTCATCGGTACTAGGAAAAGCATATAATCCTCTATATGGTTGGTATGTTTCATCTAAACATGCTCTTGAGGGTTGGTCAGACGTTTTAAGATTAGAGGTCGATCAATTTGGAATAAATGTGGTAATTGTCGAACCAGGAATGATTAAAACAAATATTGGTAATTATTCTGCTCAATACTTTGAAAAATATAGTAAAAACTCTGCTTATGCGAATTTTTATGGCTCTCCAGATGACAAAGAAGAAAATAGTTTTGATAATTATTCTGATCCAATTGTAATAGCAAAAGTAATCGATAAAGCTATTGATGCTAGAAACCCTAAAACAAGGTATTCAGCAGGCGCATATAGCTGGATACTTTTAACAATGAGAAGTATATTACCAGATAAATGGTTTGATAAATTAATCGTTAAAGTTACAGGTTAAGAAATAATTTAATGGGGAACACAATGAAAAAACTTTTTTTATTAATTGCATTTAGCACTACACTTGTTTTTTCTCAAGATGCTTCTAAATGGAGTCTTTACGGGGGAATATCTTCGATGAATACAAATCTTGAAGAAAATACCACCAATCTGATCGGAACAAACTTAGGTTTTGGTTATAGGTTTACTGATAAGCTTACTATTGGAATGGGGTTCAGTCAGAGAGGTTTTACTGGAGTTCATGGATATGAAGATGACTATTGTTATTGGGATGAAAATGATGATAGAATATGTTTTGATATAGAAGACGATAAAGATGAAGATAATGGTAGAGGAAATGATAGGCCATTATTTGATGATGGAGAGGATGAATTGTACGGTGAACATGAAGTTTCAACTAGATATGAGGGAATTGAATTTTGGATGTCATATACTTTATTTGACAATGATAATTTTGCTCTATGGACAGGGCCAGTCTACTCTGTTTTATATGAATTAACAGAAGAAGTTGAAGCAGATGACTTTACCGAATCTTTTACAGAAGAAATAGAAGACACCGATTATGGTCTGTTAATTGGTGCAACTTTTCCAATTAAGAACAAACTTGGAATGAATATTGGTTACTATCAAAGCTTAGATGAAATGGAATTCAATAACGTGTTTATTGAATTAAATTTATTTTTATAATATCTAGGGCGATTAGCTCAGTTGGTTAGAGTATCTGCTCGACACGCAGAGGGTCATTGGTTCGAATCCAATATCGCCCACACTAAGATAAAGTCATATTACAGACGACAAAAGAGAGGCTACTTCGGTAGCCTTTTTTTCTACCACCTATCTTCAAAAACATCGTAAAATTATATAAAATCAATATAAAGGATTGAGAGATGAAAATATATGTTGGATACATGGATGAATGGGGCGAAGAAAACTTATTGGGTTTATTTAAATCTGAATCTGAAGTCGATGATGCTGTTTATCAAAAATTAGATAATGCAGAATTGATTGGTTCAGGAAGTGTCGACTCTACATGTTCTTATAAAAAATTTGAGTTTGAAAATTTTCAGGGGGACAGAGTAGAGCAAGTTATTTATATAAAAGAAGTAGATCTTGATTGATTAAAATTCCTCAAAGTGCAACAAACAAAGCATAAATTAGGACTACAAACTGACTACAATCCTTAGTTTCAGGGTGATTAAAGAGGAATACAACCTGCTTGAACACGCAGAGGGTCATTGGTTCGAATCCAGTATCGCCCACGTAACATATTTAATTTTCAAGCAGTTGTTTGAGAAGCTAGTTTATAGCCTTTAGAAAGATATGATTCTATTTTTTTGAATTTTACTTCAACTTCATTACCATCTGGAGATATCAACTTAATTTTATCATTTCTACCTACTTTTTTACCATCATTAGTCATAGGTATATGATTATGATTAAGGTCTAAATCAGATTCTAATCTATGCACTGGCCAACTATCGCTAGATTCTTTTTTCCAAGATTCATCATAAAGCTCTTCGTCAGTTAATAAACAGGCATCAAGTTCAGATTTGATTTTTTCTTTGTCAAGTTCAATACCGATAATGACAAGTTCATTTTTTCTATCTTGAAAAGTTTTATCCCAACCTTCTTCAATTTGTTTCTGATTTTCAATAAATGATTGTTGTTCAATTCTTTGACCAAAAGGCATGCTGCCCCACCAAACACCTGCGCTTTCTGCTCTTAGTGATCCACCAGCTTGGCTCCAAGAAATCGCTTGATCAGGTCTTGAAGACAGCCAGAATAACCCTTTACTTCTAACAATTGAGCTTGAAAATTTATGTTGCACATAATTCCAAAATCTGTCCGGATGAAATGGTTTTTTGCTCCTAAAAACAAATGAGCTAATTCCATACTCTTCTGTTTCGGGAACATGTTCATCGTTGTTGAGTTCGGCAATCCAACCCGCACTTTGTTCTGCAGTTTCAAAATCAAAAATTTTGGTATTAATAATTTCTGAAGAATTTATTTTGCTAAAGCTTGTTTCAATAATTTTTGCAGAAGGGTTTAATTTTTGAACAATTAGTTTTAAAAGATGAAGGTCATTTTTATGTGCAATATCACATTTATTAATAATAATTACATTTGCAAACTCAATCTGATCAGTTAAAAGATTTACAATTGTACGATCATCTCCTTCAATATCACTTAACTTTCTATCTACTAAGCGTTCAGGGCTTGCAAAATCCTTAAAAAAGTTATATCCATCGACTACAGTAACCATTGTATCAACATAACTAAACTTTGAAAGGTCAATACCACTTTCTTCATCAATAAATGAAAAAGTTTGCGCTACAGGAACTGGTTCACTGATACCCGTACTTTCAATTAATAGATAATCAAATCTTTGCTCTTTTGCCAATCTTTCAACTTCAATCATAAGATCTTCCCTTAAAGTACAGCAAATACAGCCATTACTCATTTCGACTAACTTTTCTTCTGTTCTAGATAGAGTGTTTTCGTTTTTTACCAGATCTGCATCAATATTTATTTCGCTCATATCATTGACAATAACAGCTACTTTTAAACCTTCTTTGTTATGAAGGATATGATTAAGAAGTGTGGTTTTGCCAGCTCCAAGGAATCCAGATAGGACTGTTACGGGAAGTTGTCTATTTTCTGTCATTTTGAATATTAATAGTATTTTAATATTTATTTATTTGCAAATAAAAAATATATTAAAAAGTGAATAATGATATTCCAGATTGGCTTTTAAAAAAATTACCATACCAGCACAATTGGATAAATGTTGGCAAAGAAATGCATGTTATGGAAAAAGGGTCAGGTAAACCTATTGTTATGGTGCATGGAAATCCTATGTGGGGATATTTATATAAAAAAGTCTTAGATGGCCTTGATAATAGTCATAGATATATTATTCCTGATTTAATTGGTTTTGGATTTTCTGAAAAGGTTAGTCTCAATGAACATTCGCTTGAAGCTCACAGTAAATGGATGGCAAAATTCTTTTCAACTATTAAAGAGGAAAAAATTGGTCTTGTTGTTCATGATTGGGGAGGTATGATTGGAATTGCAGGCGCAATGAAAGCAGAAAAAAAAATTGATGGCTTAGTAGTGATGAACACAGCAATAACTGCTCCAAAAGATGGGTTTAAGCCTACTTGGTTTCACAGCCTTTCACAGGTACCGCTTATTAGTAGTTTTTTGTTTAGAGGGTTAAATTTTCCGCTATCATTCTTAAATCGTTTTGCAAGCGTTCCTGGATCATTTGATTCACAAACAATGAAAGCATATAAATATCCTTTAAGAAAATTTAAAAACAATTGTGGTCCATTAGCATTAGCTAGAATGGTTCCAAACAGCATGCATCATCCAAGCGTACCAATTGAACAAGAAATTGAGACATATCTTAGTTCATATGATGGTCCTGCACAAATTGTTTGGGGGATGAATGATCCTGTAATGTGGAAGTTAAGAAGAAGAACTTCTAGATTACTACCTCAGGCAAAGGTAGTAAAAACTCAAGCTGGACATTTTGTTCAAGAGGAGACTCCAGCAGAGGTAATTCAAGCTATTAAAGAAATTTTTAAATAAACGCTTTACAAAATCTTAAGAATTAGATATTATAATCTCGTGAAAAACGCTTTAAATATTAATTTAGATAACATTGCAATTGGTTTTTCAGTTGTATGCGCATTGCATTGTCTTTTATTGCCTATTGCTATTATTTTTTTACCAGCAATTTCCACTACTTTTTTAGGTTCAGAAGATTTTCATAAAACATTACTTTACTTTGTTATTCCTTCCAGCATTATAGCATTATCGCTTGGATGTAAAATGCATGGAAAATATAATGTATATTTATATGGAATCTTTGGAATAGCCACTCTTTTAAGTGCAGTTTTCTTTGGACATGATTATTTTGGCGAAAATGGAGAAACTATTCTTACAATTTTAGGTGCAATTATTGTTTCTTTTGGACATTTTAAAAATCAAAAATTATGTGCTGAATGCTGTAACTAATTATTTATAAGACTGTTTATTCCATTCTCATTTTTTATCAAATCAAACGAATCAAATAAATCACCAATAGCAGTATATGATCTGTATGAAAGCTTATTTCCGTCAATGGATATAACCTGAAATAGCTGTTTATTCTCACCAGCTTTATGTCTTGTAGCTTCATATTGATCCCAGTTAGGTTTTATGTCATATTGTTTTGATCCACTGACCGATACAACATAAACTGTACCTGTGGCATCTTTAATATTGGTACCAGTTAATAAATTCTTTTCATATAAGCTTTCAGATCCACGAGCGTAAGTATGATCATGTCCTTGAAGCGCTAAATCAACACCATATTTATCAAAAAGCGGCTTCCAACGTTTGCGTCTTTCTGGATAATCTCTTTTGGTTGTTGCGGAGTATAGTGGATGATGAAAAAAAGCAATTGTCCATTTATGAGGATTATTTTTCAAAACAGTTTCTAGCCACTCCATTTGCTCATCAATTTTTACATTACTATTTAAAGCAATAAATCGTACACCTTGATAATCTAAAAAGTAGTTGGTTTCAAGAAGATCACTAACACCATTATTTGGTAGCGTAAATTGATGATTCCATTGAATGGATAATGTTTTCTTTCTTATGGGAATATCTTTCTGATATAGTGGTCTATATTCATGATTTCCAGGAACAGCTAAAGAAGGAAGAGTTCTATGAATCCAACCGCCAGCAGCAAACCATTCATGCCATTCTTCTTCATTATGAGCATCATCAATTAAATCTCCTGCATGTAAAATAAAACTAGCTTCAGGAGCTTTTTTATAACCTTCTCTTATTAATCTTGACCACAAATCATATATGTAATTTTGAGCATCTCCCACATAAAGAAATGAAAAGGGTTCATTCGTTTTATGCGCAGTGGTAAACTGTATCCACTCGCTCCAATGTTTACCATCGCCCACACGATATGCATAGGTTGTATTTGGTTCTAAGCCAGTAAAAGTAACTGAATGATAGTTATGATTTAAAGTGTTAAAAGATTTTTTTGAATTCAAATAGTGATTTACAACATTTGAATATTTCAGGTTAGAAGTTTTAGCAATAAACCTGTCTGATTTAAGTATAAATTTTGGATCTGCTTTGGCAACAGCAATCTCGCCAAATCCTTTATTTACTTCTCTGCTGGTTCTCCAAGTAACACTAACAGTAGTGGCTGGATCATCTGAATAGTTTAATAAAATATGGTCAGGAAATTTTTTTGGGTTACTCCAATTTTTGTCAAATTCTGTTTTCTTTGGAAAAGACTGAGCAAATATTGTCGTACTCATTAATAATGTTATTATTATTAATTTTTTATGCATCGTTTATAATAACAAATATTTCCTTCATTGCGTAATTAAAAAATAAGATTTAAGTTTTTTCAAATCAAAGGACATCAAAATGAAACAAATAATTTTTATAACACTTTTTTTGCTTATTTCATGTGAGGAAAATCAAACAATTGAAACGGTTAAAAATCCTAATGTGTATAGCATTGGTTTTGGTTCATGTTTAACTCAAGAGCGTTCCATGCCAATTTTTAATTCCATTAAATCAGAAAACTATGATTTATTTCTAATGTTAGGCGATAATGTCTATGGAGACTCAGAGCGAGAAGATTTACTTGAGTTAAGAGAAGCTTATGACAAACAGCGTCAAAACTTTGATAGTTTCAATTTTAATTTCCCATTTGAAGCTATTTGGGATGATCATGATTATGGCTTAAATGATGCTGGAAAAGAGTATGCTTATAAAGAAGATGCTGAGCAATTGTTTTTAGATTTTTGGAATATATCTGAAGATGATGTAAGAAGAACAAGACCCGGTTTATATTTTGAATGGATTGAGGATATAGAAGGCATTACCGTTCAAATGCTATTTTTAGATACAAGATTTTTTAGAGATGGGTTGCTTCCAACTGATGAAAGAGGAGCCCCAGGAAAAGAACGCTATCTTCCACAAACCGATACTTCTACAAGTATGTTGGGAGATGTGCAATGGAATTGGCTAGAGCAACAAATGGCTACAGAAGTAGACCATCGAATTATTGTGTCATCTATTCAGTTTTTAGCCATGGGTCATGGTTGGGAAGCATGGAAAACGATGCCTCATGAACGTCAAAGACTAATTGATTTAATTGATCAATCTTCTTCTGATTCTGTATTATTTATCTCAGGAGATAGACATAGGGGAGGATTATATCAACTAACTTCTGCTTCAGGAAAAAATATTGTTGAAATGACATCATCTAGTTTGAATTTATCGTTTACAAACGATGAAGAAGCTGGCCCATTAAGAGTTGGACCTACTTTTGTTCAAGAAAACTATGGTGAAATGCTTTTAAACAAAATGACAAGCAAATTGACAGTAAATCTTAAAGACAATCAAGGTAATATCATTCAGTCTGTTGATTTATAGTAAATCTTTCTATCACAATGCCAGAGATTTCAGAAGTCAAATTAACAGCAGAGTTTGTAACACAAGCAAATAAAAATAGAACAATTGAAA
>Ga0310343_10000320_pt1 | contig 22701 bp, 24 predicted proteins | sample HC15DNA2025_MG_FD_203519 | JGI IMG/M metagenome (GOLD analysis project Ga0310343, IMG submission 203519) | Marine microbial communities from station ALOHA, North Pacific Subtropical Gyre - HC15-DNA-20-25_MG | ecosystem: Environmental > Aquatic > Marine > Oceanic | place: Pacific Ocean: North...
ACGGATTTAAACCATCTGATATATGTGCTATAGACCTTTTTAAATCCGATAGACTAAAATTAACGAGATCCTTATGAATAAATTCAGAAATATGTAAATTTTCTATATTTCCATATTTTATTTCGAGATCGTTCGTATTTTTTTCTGTATTTTCCAATAGCCAATTTTTTCTTTCATCTGTTTTTTTCTTGTCGAACGCTAATTCAATAGATTCATCCATGAGTGGATCCGTTTTAAATTGAACTGTTAGTTCTGATATTTTTCTAAAATATTCTTTTGCTTCTACAGATGTCGATGTTCCTAAACCTTTATAATATTTAATTTTCCAACCAGGTTTTCCTTCGCCATACCAGTTTCTATAAGATGAATCTGTATAGAATGATTTTATTGTGTTTCCTTTTGTTGCTTTTATTATTGGAGTAATCATACTCACAACGAAATTTAATTTGAGTAAACTTGGCCAAAAGTAATGTATCATGTTTAATATGAGACCTTTTATATGACTTCCATCGTTATCAGCATCTGTCATTATCATTAATTTTCCATATCTCAATTCAGAAAGAGAATGGTATATTTTTCCTTGTTGTAGACCTAAAATTTTTTTCAAGTCACTAAATTCTTTATTTTCCGTGAGCTGTTTTACGCTTGCGTCTCTCACATTTTTACATTTACCTCTGAGAGGAAATACACCATAATGATCTCGACCTACTACAGATAAACCAGAAACGGCGAGTGTTTTTGCTGAATCACCCTCGGTAATTATGAGCGTGCATTTAGAAGATTGTGATGTTCCTGCCTTATTAGCATCTTCTAATTTTGGTATACCTGTTATTTTATTTTTTCTAGCGCCATCTGTTTTTTTCAAATCTTTCATATCCTTGAATTTTGAAAGAGCGAGTAAATCGTTTTTTATGGATGTTTTTAAAATATTTTTTATAAAGGATGGAGGTGGGTCAAATTTACTTCCAAAATTTTGTTGTTTTAATGTACACTCGGATTTAACTTGACTACTAAAAGACGGATTTTCTAAAGTTGATTTTATAAATATGTTATATGCATTTTTTATTTGGTGAGGTCTAAGTTTTATTTGTTTTGATAATTCATTCATTATACCATTTGATATTATATTGGTTACGTGGTCGACGTGTGTACCTCCTTTACTTGTACATATACCATTTACATAAGATACTTGTTCGAAACCATCATCCGTAGGCGTTACACACACAGACCATCTTTCTGAATTGAAATATACAATTTCATCCGTATTTGAATGCATTTTAGTATAATTATTGAATGGACATTTTGGAAGAGGTTCGTTTTGAAATTTAACTTTACAATTTAAGCTTGTACAAGCGTTTGCGTCGTACACGCGTTTTTCAAATATTTTAAAAATATCATTTTCCATTTTTTTCATACTAAACTGTTTCCAATCGGGTATAAAAGATATACATACACTAGAAGATGCACCCGAAAAATTTTTTATTTTAGGTTCTTCACAATTTTTCATATTTTCTGTCCATAACTGTTCGTATTTTAATTTGTTTTCGTGATCCTTTATTTCTACTTTAAATTTTGAAGAGTATATATTTGTTAGTTTTGCACCGTATCCATTTCTACCACCTACGACTCTTTTTTGGTTATCATCATAATTTGTACTCGTTAATAAATGTCCAAAAGTTAATTCTGGATTCCAGATATTTTCTTTTTTATGCATTTTTATGCATATACCACCCAAAGGACCATTATTTTCTATACTTACTGCACCCTTATTTGTATCTATATTAACGGTTATTGTCGTGACTTTTTTGGGATAAAGTGAATTTCTATCTATTGCATTTACGAGTATTTCGTCGAATATTTTTAATAATGCTGGAGAATACGATACGTTTTCTTTTTTAAAAATATTTTCGTTTTCATCGTCGAGTATCCAATATTTTTCTTTTACTTTGGAAACTGGACCTACGTAAGAATCTGGTCTTTTTAAAATATGTTCAACGTGTGATAATTTTTGTATATTTTCAGACATAATTTTTACTATATTTATATTATATTGTTATATTACTTAAGTTATTTTTTTCTGTATATTTTAACAATTTTGAAAACCATAATAATATTTCATTTTTTGTTAGAGATTTAGATAAGGGATATATATTTTTAATTATACCACATTCTCTTTTTCTTAATAATCCAAGAATACATTTATTATTATTACTATTACAATAACAAGAATAACATACACGTTTTACTTTTAAATTATATGATTTTATAAATACATCATTATTTGACAAAAATATAGGGTTAATTTTTTTGTATTTTCTTATTATTTCCCTTTCTTCTTTTTTATGACATTTAATATAAGGGTATAAAGGGTTGTTGCATTCATAACAAAACCCAATGTGCATAAGATACATAAAAAATAAATGGGTTATTCTTTTATGTATTATAATCAGATATCTCAACCAGATGGTACAGTTTCTATAGGTATAAATCACGAAGAAAATAGACCGGAACCATTTGACATTGAAAACGTTAATACAAATCAATTAGAAAGTAATTCGGGTATACAAACAAGACATTCTTCCTATAGTGTTATATTAGAAACACGGTATAAATTTCATTTTGTTTGGGAAGTTTTTAATTATTTAATGTGGTTTTTATCGTTTATGTATATTATTGATGAAGTAAATACAGTAACTATATTTAATGGAATTAGTTCGACCATGTCTATAATAAGTATGACTCAAGATAGAATTATATTTGTTTTGTCGCATAGTTTTTATATTTCTTTTGCGACTATTTATACTACGAGTATGGGTATATTTGATTATTTAATTTATTATATATTATATAATTTTGTAAATTGGGGTACCATTATAACCTTAGTGATTACTAATTCAAATATTTATTTAAATAGATACGAAGAAAATGGTCACGTCGACAACTAATAAATGTTTTTATACTTATGTAAAAAAAGTCAAAGAAAAACAATGTTATTCCAATAATAAAATTATACCACCAATAAAAACTTACGAAGAATGTTTGGAAACAGCAAAGAGAATGAATAAAGATGAAAAATTTGCTCAAAGTTTATATAAAATGAATTTATCTAAACAAAAATTTATGAATAAGAAGAATAATCAGAAAATTGAAGTTATTGATTATTTAAAACTTAACAATACTACTAAAGATAATAAACCAAATAAGAAAGAAAATAATGTTTTATGTCAAGCACTAACATTATCAAAAACAAAATGTAAATTCAAAGCTGTTTGTGGTAATTATTGTAAAAAACATAGTAAAAAATAATATAGTGTATATATAAATATGTTAGAAGAAGGTACACTCAGGCCGGTTATAATTGCCATGGCCTTATATTTAATCATATCTTATATATCCACTGATGTTTTAAAGAAACCAACCAATGTTAAACCCATAGACGAGACAATTGCTATGATGATTACACAAAAAGGGTTTTTAGTTTATGCGACAGTTTTAACTGGTTTAATAGTTTATTTATCAAATTACATAAGCGATGAATACGTATAAATTTAAAAATTTTTGAATTCTTTTATAACGTTTTCTTTTTTTGTTAATTCGTGTGTTTCTGGATGTTCCATATACCTTATTTTTTTGGTATACGCATCTTCCATAAATTCACGAAGTTGATTTTCGTTCGGTTTACCCCATTCCATACCAGATTTAAATAGAAAATCGTCTTTTTTTATACATTCTCTTTCGCAATCTATTAAATACGGTGTTTTTATATATTCGGGTGCACCACCGTAATCTGTAATGATTACAGGTTTGTTACGTAGTGCTGCTTCTACTGCACCCATACCAACACCTTCAGAACTCGAAAAATTTACATAACAATCACATCGCGCGTGTATTTTTTCCATTTCTTCGTCATTTACTAGACCATTTATGACTTCCACGTTTGGTATTGGTATATTTATAGTGTTATTACACGTCGCCTTAATAACGAGACGTGCATCTGGTTTATTTAACCGAACAAATGTTTCTAGAATTTTATTAAAGTTTTTCCTTGGGTCGCTTATGTTTCCTATATGATAGAAAGTGTAAGGGCGTTTATAAGGTATATGGGCGTGGATGACGTAGAATTCTGTATCAGGAAACTGGTTCGAAAATATTTTTTTACAAAAATGACTCGGTACGGCGATTTTATCAAATAGTTTAAACAATTTACCGTAATCTTCGTGTACAGTTTCCGTTTCGCATACGGTCATACATATTAGATTTTTTACTTTTCTTTTTATTTCTGGTATTTTATCAAACCATATTTGTATAGGTAAAGCAAATAAAAACCCATTTTCACATTCTGGTATATCATCGTGTATATATTTATAAATACTTCCAGGAAAAAGGTCCATATATTTATTCGTATGTTGACCTATACCACTAATAAGTGTTGGACCAATGAATAACATATATATAAAGATTATCTTACCTTTATATATATTATAACCATGGACTCTGTCAGAGAAAAGATTGCTCAACAATTACAAAAACCAAAATTGAATATTGATTTAATATGTGAAATTTTGAAAGAAATGGCGGATGCGATTGATGCACCAAAGAAAAAGGCATCGACGTCAGTTAAGAAAAAGGCTGCTCCAGCTCCAGCTCCAGCTCCAGCTCCAACTCCAGAACCAGTTCCAGAACCAGTTCCAGAACCAGTTCCAGAACCAGTTCCAGTTCCAAAACCAGCTCCAGAACCAAAACCAACTTCAGAACCAAAACCAGCTCCAGCTAAGAAAAAACCAACTACTAAGAAATAATTTTAAATGACAGGATTTGGTGCTATTTTATTTTTATAAAATACAAACCAACCTACGAGTATAGTTAGTAAAAGGAATAGATATTTAAATGGGTATTTCTTTTTTTCTTTTTCCATTTTTTCGATATCGTATTTATCCGGAAGTCGTTTAACGTTTACGTTTAATTCATCGATTTTCCCGATAAGTTTTTCTAAAGCAGATAATATCTGTATTTCCCTATTTTTGGGTTTTTCTTTAACGTCTATTGTTGTTACTTCTAATGTCATAAACCATTCAGAATCGGGTTGTAAAGTTACGTAATCTCCATCTCCCTGTAATTCGTATAGTTCAAAATTAAGTTTTTTTATTGATATCGGATTAAATAGTGTGGTAGGTCTATTGAACCCTTTCCACTGTTTATCGTGCATTTTGTGTTGAGCATTTCCGTCGAATTGTCTTTCTAAAGCCATGCGTGCAAGTATTTGTCCCTTACGTTCGTCGAGTATTTGGGCGATTTTTGGTATATCTTCGCATATTATATCGATGTATTTTGCACCATTCCCTGTACCCGAACCTGAATTTCCGACTTGTGTGACGTAAAAATCAACGACCTTTAAACCAATGACTTTACTTATGTCAGATACGTGTGTATTTGAAGTAAGATTAAGATCAATAGAGAATGTATTATTTGTACCCGTAACAAAATTTGAATCTACTGATATATACTGTACTTTTTTAGGTAACTCCTGGAGTGACACCATCTTGTAGTAACTATAGATAAAAAAAAGATTCTTAAATAAACATATGACTTTGTGGCTTTATCCAATAGCTTTTTATAGAGTATTTCCATTTGGTGCAGTAAAAGAATTATTATTTTTAATATTGGATGTATTTTTGTGTTTTATAGTAGATTTAATAAATGGTATTCATTGTATAATTCGTTTTCTTGTAAACTTCCCAGAATATTACAGATCATACGTAGAAGATATCGAATGTACAAACGTATTTAATATTTTTAGAACGTTTAAACGTTTTTTTAAAAAAGTAAAAATTGAGAAAAAAAGATTAGAAAAAGAATATACGGGATATATAGATGATAAGAAACAATAAAGAATGTTTTCTTCTATTTCTAGTTATAGTTTACATATATTAAATACTTTACGTCGTGTTATTACAAACGACTATTACGATATAAAAAAAGAAGAAATTGAAATGGATAAACCATTTAAACATTACGATAAAAAAACAGATACAGTTTATGATCGTCTATATTCGTATAACGAGTGTGATGAACTTATTGTGATAGATATCCCTAGAACTTACAAATATAAAAAGAAAGAGTCTTATTTATAAAAACAGTTATGTTAACTATAAACCCTTTTTTAAATAAATCGTATAAAAAAGTTGTTTTTTCGGAGGAAAAAAGACAAGAAAGTATGAAAGAATATGAAAATATGAAAAATAGAATTTATAAAGATACTATAAAATACGGAGCCATTATAACGTCTTATTCTTTCTTGAGTCACGGTCCTGTTAATGGTTTATCATCTATGGTTGGTGTAGGTGCATCTACTTTATACGTGAATATGTTGTATAAGTACGTAGATAATTTAGAGAACGATAATTACATTTTTAAAAATCAATTTGTTATTCCTTTATCTGTTGCCATGTTTGAATCGGTATGGAATTACGAAAATATGCCTTTTGATTTTAATTACATGACGACAATGTTTAGTTTTTTTGTCTATAAAATTGCGATTTTATCTGTATCGTATGATATGGTAAAACACGCGTTAGAAAACGAAGATGTTATTTTGAAAAAAACTTTAGAAATTGAAGATGACGATGAAATTATATAATATAAAAACCTAAGTGAGTTTTAAAAATATAAAAATATAAATTAATTATGCGACCAAATTGTCCTTACGAGAACTGTTACTGTAGAGCTGGTAAGAACGGATTTTGTTTAAAACATAAAGAAATAGGCGAAGCTGTACAAGCTTTATTACTTCTCAAAGGAATTAAAAAATAAAATTATTTTATAATCTAAGTTTAAAAAAATTATTATATATTTAATTTAAAAATGGACGATCTTGTTTCTTTGATGCAAATTATAGATTTGAATTCGGAAATATTATCCGAAGGTGATTATCTTAAAATGTGCAATCACATGAAGAATATCCACGTAGTGTTGAATAATAAATACGAAACTACGGATTCTGAAACCGATGATTTTTATACGAATAGGTTAGATTTACCACTACCACCATTTTCACCAGTTCCACGTTTACCCCCTTTACCAAGTGAGTTTGACGAAAATGATACTACTTTATACGATAGTGTATCACCTTTACCCTTAAATCCAGGTGAATTTATACAAGTGAACATAGATCCAATTCGTGTACCTGATAATATTTATTCTTCGTCGGATGATGATAGTGAAACTGTATACGATCCAGATTCTGAAATAAACACAAGGCTCGAAGTTGATCGAGATAATTGGAGTCACATGAATATAAACGAAATTGAATACGTTTATTACGAAACAACATCAAAAATAGAAGAACTTTATAAAAAAATGAGAGGATTAAAACATAGGAAAAATATTACATCTACTGTTAGAAAAGAAGCTGTTAGAAAAGCAGCTAGAGAACTTGGAATAACTCTTAGAAGATATACAATTGGTGCTCTTTTAGATGCTGGTCACAATGTGGGTGACGAAAAGACCTTTTATAAGTCTTATATAAATGATTATAACGAAGAAATCGATTGTATAAAAGAAGAGACGAATAATGATATCGTATATAATCAGTGTAAAGAGAACGAATTATCTAATTTGTTATTTCAAATGGGGTGGCCAAATTTTTAATCAAATATTATTTTACACCATTTTTCATTAATATTACCGAAAGGTGAATATTCAAAAAATAAATGTACTAAAGCACCTGATATAATAAGCGAACCTGTACCCTTATATACATAATTTTTCATGACCCAAAAAATAAACTGTAAAATAAAACCTATAAAAACGGCTTCTGTTAGAACGGTTGTTACAGGACGTGTATTCATTTTTATAGTATATAAATATTTTTTAATATTAGAACATGGAAGATATAATATCACTGATAAACGAAATAAAAACTCGTGATCGAGATATATTGATTAAAGTTACGAGCGAATTGAAATATATTAGAGAACGAGTTGAATCCCAGGATTTGGAAATTACAAAACTTAGAAGTTTAGTTGAAAATTCTAAACCCGTACCTAAAAAAATACCCAAAAAGGTTCTCGAACCTAAAATCGAGTGTTCGCACGTTACCAAAAAAGGTATAAAGTGTACGCGAAGGTGTGTACAGGGGGAGAAGTATTGTACTTTACACCTTAAATCTAAAAAACATTCTATCGATAAACAAAAAAACGAAACTTTACCAGGAAAAAATATTGACATATAGAAAATGAAACACGATAGAATTGTTTTGTTTCTCGTATCATTATTATTACTTTCTATGGTAATTTATAGTGTACGTGGTAATACTAAAGAAGGGTATCCTACATTTAATAAACTAGATATTGGGTGGAAAAACCGTGTAGATATAGAAGGTGTAGTAACAAAATGGATTTTAGTTTTAAAATATAGCGATGGTTCAGAAATAGTAAAGGTTGAAGATACGACACCCAAACATCTTAAGGATTTTGAAACAGTTTCTATAGAATTATTAAAAAATACAGATGTCGATAGAAAAATTTTTACGGGTACGAATAAACTTTACATTTATTATAACGAAAGAAATGAGACTAATTTAGTATCAACTATAGATTTACAGTTTAAAGAATCTGATTTTTCAGTTGACGTAACTGAAGTGAGTAAGACTGATACACCTATTGGAGGTAGTATAACAATACCAGCCAAGTTTATATCGGTGGACTGTGAAGGTTCTTGGGGTGAATGGGAAGATTGTTCAAGATCGTGTGGTGGTGGTTGGCAAAAGAAAAAGTATACCGTTACAACCGAAAAACAAGGTATCGGTAAATCATGCGAAGAAGTAAACGGGCAATTAGCTAATAGACAGTGTAATACTCAACCCTGTCCACCACCCCCACCTCCACCTCCCCCACCTCCACCTAGACCCCAAGATTGTGAAGGGGAATGGGTGTATAGTAATTGTGATTCGTACTGTAATGCTGGTAAAAAAAAGAGACGATATCAACATACACAAGGACAAAAATTAGGTGGTAAGGCATGTGATTATTCTCATGGTTATATTGACCCCAAACTTTATAACTGTATGAATTACGAATGTAAAGAAAGTAATAGGAACATGGACTGGTCAGAACCCCATTCGTGGTACAGTCCAGTGTGCGAAAATGGAACTGATGGTGAAAAACCAAACGATTGTCATGGGTGTTGGACTGAATGGTCCGATTGTACACACACGTGTGGTGGTGGTAAGAGTTGGAGATTTTATAAAGTGGTATCATGGCCTTACGCGGGTGGTTCCGGGTGTCGACACCTTCATTATTATAATGAGGAAAGAGATTGTAACACACAACCCTGTTTAGATTATACTTTCCCAGAACTTCCAAAAGCCCCTGAATCAGTAGACTGTGATGACCCTGTAGTAGGTGAATCGGATGCATGTAAAGATGTTCCAGGTAAAGATTGTGAAGGGCATTGGGTTTATTCAACTGCGTGTGATAAACAATGTGGTAAAGGTAAACAGAAATTGAAATTTCGGGTTACTAAAGAAGCGGTTAGAGATGGTAAATGCGAGAATAAGGGTAAGACGAAAGAAGTAGATTGTCAACTTAGACACAATTGTCATTTTCACAATATGGAAACGATTAGTATTCCCCCATACCTGAATGATATAGACGTTAAAGATTTATATTGCCCATTGTATACACATTCCTTTGATTGGAAAATCTCCATGTGTAATAAAGTAGAACAAGTGAACCCAGATACTTGGTGTAAGACTCCTTTGTGTAATATCACAAAAAAGATACCTTTTAATCAAATTATGGGTTTGGATTTGAACACACATAGTACACTTTATAAACACACGGACACGGGAGATGCCGGACCTGATTCATATTTTTACGAAAAAAGGAAAAAAAAGTGTGGTGGAACTCCTAGAATACAATGGTCTAATTTTACTTTAGACGAATGTTTGAAAAAATGTTCATACCAGAATGATTGTTCGGGTGTTGATTACTATGCCGGATATAACAAAGACACACCAAATTATCAACAGAGTTCCGACCAAGTCAATCCAGATGTAGACTACAAAATGTTTAAGACTTGGCATGGTTTACCAGAAGACGGGGTACCTCAGTTAAGGAATACGTGTGTGTTGCACGGCGAAAATGCTCTCGCGATGAATGAAAGACTCGATGATGACGATTCAAAAAAATGTAGGGACGATGTCGATATTTCTAAGACAAAAAATTGGGATCATTTCATAAGAAGAAATAAAAGCGATCATTCGTCGAGTACATTGTCTAAAATTGTACCAGCTGAACCACCATCAGTAGCAACTAGTTCTAATAATCAAAATGTAGAGGATGATGTTGATTGTGTTGGTAAATGGACAATTGGTGGTGTGTACGATGTATGGCACACGGGTAGTACACACTTTAGTAAAGCTAAATGGAAGACTACTACACCAAAATCCGGAAATGGTAAGGATTGTAAATCTCACATGTTAATAGATGGTTTAAAGGAGAAGTGGAATAATGTTATAGTTAAGGATGGTGATAAGGCTGAATTTTATTATTACAACCCGGGTTTGATTACAGATAGAAGAGACATAATGAATATTATAAATTCGGACACACCCGGGTATGACGTGAAGTATTGTATGCGTAAAAGGGGTACACATGGTTATGCTGATAAGGTCACACTTGATGGAGAAACCCACTGGATATGCAATGCCGAGAACGATTCTTCACTGCCATCCACTCAACCCGTGGGGTCATCACCTCCAACAACACCACCAACGCCACCAACACCACCTCCTCCACCTCCTCCACCTCCTCCACCTCCTCCACCTCCTCCGGGTACTGATTGTGTTGGTAAATGGACAATTCTTAGTGAGAACGATGTATGGCCCAATAATCAGAACAATAATAACCCACACGGTTCTATAGTTACATGGAAGACTACTACACCAAAAACAGGGAATGGTAAGCCCTGTAAAGCTTACATGATAACAGATGACTTGGTGTATACTAAATGGGATGAAGTTACAGTTAAAGATGGTGATAAGGCTGAATTTTATTATAACAATCAAGATAGACTTATAAAAGACAAAAAAGATATCATGACTATTGTAAATAGGGACCCACAAGATTATAACTCAACGTATTGTATACGTAGGACGGGTGGTCGTGGTATGGCTAACCAGGTTACAATTGATGGAAAAATCCATTATATATGTACTACAGGCTTTCTTCCGTCATACTTAGAACACTTACGTGATCCACCTCCACCTCCACCTCCTCCTCCCGCGTCGTCTTCTTCCACTTCTTGATAAAATCATTTATGAGAATTGGAAATATTATTGTATTTAAAAATGTAATAAATAAAATATTATATAAACGTAAAACTTAGTATGAGTATAAGTACTATTTTATTTATTATTGTTGCTATACTGATTGTGTATATGCTTTATAAAAAATACCAGGGTGGTAGCGATGTTGCACCTGCACCAAACAGATCATCGACGGGTGCTCCAAGAATAGAAATCGAAGAAACTGTTCTTGAACTTAACCCAGATAGTTCCAATAAAGAGGAAGGTTATACGACGGAGCAGTATACGGAATTTTTGGATGGTGATGATCAAAAAACTTTATCAGGGAATGTCTTTTTACAACTAGAATGGGCAACCCGTGAAGGTTTTGGAACTGTTAAAGAACTTAGATTTTATAGATACTTAGATTCCGAACCACCATCAGACAGTAAAACTTACGCGAATCGTAAAAAAGATACAACATCACTTAAACCTACTAAATTACTAGCGTTTTACGACAAAGATGGTACCGAAACACAAGTTGCTGCAGATAAGATAAAATACAGGGATAATTACGCATACATTTTAAAAAGTGATGACTCCAGTATGTTTACTAGTTTTAAAAGTGGGTATAAGATTAAGTTTGGGAATAAGAACAAAGACGATGGTGGTGCCTATAGTGTTGTAGGGCGAACACACATGCGTATCGAATATGTTCTCGATGATGCGAATAATAATACAACGGGACATTTAGTACCAGAAACTTTCGAGGGTACTGATGTTACGAACTCAGATTTGGATTTAACACTTTCATTAACAGAAACTGAAGCGAGAAGTATTAAACCTGTTTACAAAGGAGCTGAAGTTACTTCGGATGTCGTGAAAGAATTTTTTTACGTTATACCAGGACCCTTTGAAACGACGGATGACGGTAAAATAAAAATAGGTGGACGACGTGATTTGGGTAACATAGCGAATTCAGAACTTTATCCAGAAACGGGTATATTAATGCAATATGCTTCAAAACAATCTCCATTTGGTACTTATCGTGACAATATAAATTTTTTTACTAACCACTGGACTGAAAACTGGTCCAAATATACTGAAGAACCAGGTACTCTTCTTGATGGTTTTATAAACGACGAAGACTTTAAAAAACGGGTACATGCCCAAAGAGGTGTTATGTTTAGGGCCGCCGGTGATACAGAAGAATTCAACATTGTTGTATATAAAACTAAGTTTACACCTCTTCCAACAGTGGAAAAAGTCTCTACATATGATGATGCCCACGATAGAGTACTCACTGTGGATCAACACAATAACGCCGGTAAAATTATGCACGAAAAACATCACGAATTCTCAGATACTGAAGAAGATACAAAAAGATATTCTAAATTATTACCGAAATACAATAATCCTGATAATAATTATAGTGGTCGTATTGGTTTACGTAGATTTCATGTTAGTACTACTCTTCTATATAATGCTCTTAAATATAAACCATATTTTAAAGATTTGGAACCACATTGGGAACCAGCTAATAACGATGGTGGTGAATTCTACGTTCAGATTGACGATACTTCGCCCACGGGGTGGAAACTTATAAAAGAGCGTACGAGTGCGAGTAAATTTAGACTCTTTAAAAAGGATTCAAAAGAGTGGAAAAAATCAGATGATTCGACAGTGAATTTAAACGTATATAATATTCAATTGGTAGAGAATGGTGTTACTGGTGAGGATAGAAGGTTTTTGGTCTCGACTAAACACACAGATAAATTCACAGAAGAAGGCTCTTCTAAACATAACGATAATAAAATATACGCGAAGAAAATTGATGCTACTATGTCCGAAGCTGAATATAAAAGTATCGATTGGGTTTTTGTAAATATTAAAGATGCAAAAAATGGTTATAAGGAAGCAACCGGTAAAGGTTATAACAATACAACTATTGGAATGATCGTCGATGAGACCAAGGACGCTGACAGTAAAAAATTAAATGATTTTAATTACGATTTTTAATATTTTTTTGAATATATATTTAATAATAAAATCTCAATAGAGTATAAATGGAACTGAGTTCAGTTTTTATTATTATTTTTTCACTCGTAGTAGTTTATATACTCTATAAATATTGGGTACGTGATAAGAAATCACCAGCAGGAAAACAACAAAGTAATCGAGTTAGAGGTCCTCAAGTCGAAGTTGAAAGTATAACGAAAAGTCTTTTACCAAATGAAAGAGGGGAGAGTAATACAGAGGAGTATACCGAATACGCCGAGGGTGAAGACACTACAGAATATAAGTCTACTTTTCACAGATTATCCAATAACGTTAAACTTAATTTTAAATGGGCGAATAAAGGTGGTTTTGAAAATGTTAAGAAGCTTACAATCGAATGGAATCTTAAAAAGGGTGATGCCGGATATGTAAACCTTTTTACATACGCGTACGAAGTACCTACCCAAGACGGTGTTGATTTACCAGAAGAATTAAAAAATTTTACGAATCACGAAGTTAATTTTAGTAACGACGTTTTTGACAAGAAGGTAGACAAAAAAGATCTCAGGGGGACACACCAACTGGTTTTGAAGGCGTATAGTATAGACTCTGACGTTGTGCATACTCTATACACATCACCTTTACCAGATGCTGACGATGGTTGTGAAATATGCAAAGTTACTGATGATGATTTGAACTTAACCATGGCATTGGTAGAAGCAAAGAATTTTGTATTTACTGCACAAGCTAGTGGGTTCATAAAGGATACGGATATTGTAGAACATCCCATGTATATTCTTAACCCGAAAACGTTTGCACCTCTTAATCACATGCCGTTTACAAAGGGTGGTACTCCTGATTATACGACTGGTTTAGAAACAGAATTAGAACCAACGGGAACTAAGAACGTAATTTATATAAAAGCAAAAACGACTAAATCATCAAACAAAGACGAGTTTAAGTATTTGTATTGGAACGGTAACAAACTTTCTTGGGAGTCTGGAACCAGTAATAGAACTAAAATTTATATCGAAGACTTTGTAGATGATATATCGAATAACGAAACTACTAAACGTACTCTTTTTTCGCTTGCATCAGACACATCAAAAGTTTTGGGTTACGATAAAACTAATAAAAAAGTAACATTTATTGATTATTTTAGTATACAGGCGGATATGAATATATTAGAAGCGGCGCTTTGGATTATTAAGTATAGAAACGACGCTAATAGAAAACCTGTATTTAAAATTATTTATGGTCGATTTGATGACCATAATATAGATAACGCTGGTATGTTGTATTTATACATGACAAAAGGTAGTTCACCTAGTCGACACACCAAGGGTCAAAATGTCACCGCGTGTAGCGGGGGTAATGTATGTATTAGTATATTATCTAACAAAAATACAGAAAAAACAACCAGTGGAAGCTATGTAACTACAGAGTACCCAGGTTATCAACTGTATTACATGGATATATCGGATACAACATTTAGGGACGATAAATTTAGATTTATATATAAAGATTATGGTAAGGAAAGTACTGATGCCGCAGAACACGAAGGATTCTTTGGGGATAAAGGGATTGGTTACAATGTATTAAACGACCCGATGATGTGCGATGGTAGTTACCGTGGTCATCTCGTAGGTGCGCACGAAGGGGGAAACTCAAATAACCCAACTGTGGGGAATTTGGGTGTTTGGAAAAAATTGTGGCAAATTGAACCAGATGGGATTGATGACTTTTATTATTATTGTAAAAACTATCACCCAGACGGCCCCGGTTCTTGTCCAGTAGATAAAAATGAAGGCAAAGACCACTTTTGTAGGTATGGTGCCCTTCGTACCGATGTAATACCTTTTAATAAAGTATGGAGTCTGGGCCCTTTTGGTAAAGAATCTACTAAAGGGAATACACCACCTATTTTTCAACTATTTAGTAAAAAAATTGACGATAATTTAATGGTATCTTTCAAAGTGGGTTGGTATGATGGTCAAGGTGTTTGGAAAGGTTTTGATGATATAAACCCACACAAAGGTGCTGGTAGTGGTACCTGGTCGATAAAAGACAATAAAGTAGATTTATGGGATAATACTAATAATAAAGTAATGCCTGGTATACTAAATTTTACAGATGGTGGTGGTATTAGAGTAGTAACACAATGGCCGGCGGTTGTAACTGATCCAGTTATCGTAGGAGAAGGGTATAGAGGTATAAAATTTTATATGGGTACGAGTGATCAACAATACAATACAGGATCGAATATTTTAACAAAAAGCGAAGATTTATTTGAAAAATCACAATTTTAATTAAATATTTAATAATTAAAATCTTAATAACGTATAAATGAGAAGTAACAATACAATTATTTTTCTCGTTGTTGCGATAGTATCTTTTTTAGTATATTGGTTTTTTATCAGGAAAAAGACTGTAAAAACACCAGCACCAACACCAGCATCACCCGAAACTCCGAGTGCGACTATGGGCGAAGCCGTGGTTACTTTTAAACCCGATAAAGATGGAGACGAACCAGAAGCGTATACGGAATACGATGAAGGTGATACGGATTGGGCGGACTTATCTAAAAATGTAACAGTAAAACTTACTTGGGATAATAAAGCTGGTTTTAATAATACGACAAAAATAACCATACGACGAGTGATAGAAACCGGTAGTGGCGATCAAAAGACGACGAAGACTTACGATCACGTTATCCAAAGATACGATGCCGACGGTAATGAAATTGCAGTTAATAAAAATTATTTTAAGAATTTTCAAGATGATTTATCTTATACGGTAACAAACAAGTCTGGTGCCACAAGCGACAATGACGGTAACCTTATAGCATACAGTGTTTTGGGCAAAAACACGTATAGTATACGGTATACATTAACTGATGGTAGAACAGACACACTCACAGAAGACCCAGAGACCGGTGACAAAAAAACTATCGAAGAGACGTTTACAATTGCAGACCTTTCGTTAACCTTGGAAATGGTTAAAAAGACGGAACGTAAAGTCAAACCGTCTAGTGCGAGTGATATAGAAACATCAAGTGCTGTATCTGAGAACCTTATAGTTTTTATATCTAAAAACAAAAGACCCGCAAATGGCAAAAGATATTTATATTCTAAACAAGTAGGGAGACATCCTTTACGCCTGGATAAGGTTTTAAAAACAGTATGTAACAAAAAGAAAGGGTACGATACAGACGATAAAAACGCGTTTTATCTTTATGATACGGGAACACAAAAGTATATTACTGCTTTATTTAAATATGAATCCGATGGTAAATTTAAGGAAGCGGAAATATATTGTTCGAGAGATATTACCATCTCTAATAAAACATGCTTCGATCAGTATACCTGTCCTAAAATTACAATGGTTCAGGATCAGTATACGAAAGGTACTGGTGATGATGCTAATAAACAATACTACTCACTCAGAGTATCAGACTGTAATAGAGAAACTAAAGGATCATGGGCAGATGCAAACAAAGACGATCCTGAGAATACACGTGGTACCGGTGATTTTAAAAGTGACACTGAAGTATATTTTGTTGCTAACAAAACTACTGGTCGTTTAAGTCTAAAAACACAGGAACAAATGACTGATGAAGAGTTAAGAGATGGTTGGCATGCATTTGAATTGGCGAACAGAGACGAAGTAGGTAGTTGGTCTAACTATAATGTTAGAGAAGTTTGCTAGATGATAAATGTAAAAAATGGGTAATAATAAAATCTTAATAACGTATAAATGAGAAGTAACAATACAATTATTTTTCTCGTTGTTGCGGTAGTATCTTTTTTAGTGTATTGGTTTTTTATACGAAAAAAACCAGATGATATTTCAAACCAACCAAGTCCAGGAGAAGAAGAACCTTCTTTACCAGTTGCTGAAATGCAAGAAATAGAACAGATTATTAACCCAGACAAATCTGTTAAAAAGGAGGAGTACGCAGAACCATATATTGAACCGTATACGGAATACGCAGAAGGAGACGGGTATGATTTTGCTGACTTATCTAATAACATTACAGCTACATTAAAATGGAAAAATAGAGGGGGTTTCCAGAGGGTTACTCAGATTACTTTAATACACAAAGCTGGTACAACGTTGGTAAACGAAGACGTTATTAATAAATTTGGTGATGATGGTACCACTGAAATTGACGCTAATAAAAAATATTTTATTAATCGTTCTGATCTTATTTCATATACTTTCGATAATAAAAAGACGGATGGTGGTGCTAGTGTAAACCTGGTGGGTAAAAATACATTCGAGATCAAGTATAAGTTAGATGACGGGACAACAGGTGCACTTTTACCTGCTGCAGGACAGGACGCTATAGAACTTGATATATCGGAAGACCAATTGCGTTTATCCTTGGAATTATTCGAACCGAGATCACAAACGTATAAACCAAAAATGAAAAGCACATTTAAATCTGATATGGGTAAATCAGGTGAAATTGCTGGTACCGAGGTATATTTTCAGTGGGACTGGAAATCTGATGCCGATAAGTGTTATCGTAGGATTGGTCACATGTTTTCCATGGACCAAATTAGGATTCTTAAAGGGTCTGAACCTGGTACAAACGAAAAACAGGGTTATAAATTTCAAGTTATTCTCGACGATAAAAGATGGGCTGAGGCGGGTGCTCATATCGAAGGACGACAAGGGAGACTGAAGCATCATACACATGCAGATCATCTGACGACAGATGATATACTTCCACAAGACAAAACTGCTTTGGGGAGAGCTAAAGGTGAGAAAACATTATATTACATAAAAAAGTTATCTAAGACTAATATCACAACACCAGAACTGGTTTGGCTTACGAATGATGTAACTAAAGCACAAGAATTTAAGCTTGTAGACCCAATAAATACTATTAAAACTAAACTGAAAAAGAAGAATTATTTTAGTGGTGGAACTGATGATAGTGAGAGTACGACTTCCAAACCTACACGTTTCACGTTTAAGGCCGGTGGAAAAGACTGGTTTATGGGATATAGTGCAAATGATAAACACTATCTCGAATATTTTACATTAGGTATGGCAGAAGAAGGGTATATGTTAGATTGCGCTATGAATACCGATCCAGCAGAACGGTATAAAGGTCTTGGGTGTTCAAGCGAAATATTAAGCAGTGCACCTAAAAAAGGTCCAGTTAGGGCCTTTGGACACACCGCGTGTCCTACTGGAGTAAACTGTACTTATGCATGGATGAAAGAAAACCAAATGTGGTATAATGAACGATTTGGAACCACTGGAAAGTTAGGTGACGAGTATGAAAGTACTGGGTTAAGAAATAGAATTACTCATATGCTTAGTTTGTCAGGAGACGCAAGACCATACGTACGAAAAATTAAAAATCAGACGGATTTTGAATGGTGATTTATATGCACACAAAAAATATTTTTTCTTTTAAATTTATTTATAATAAACATAAATTTATTATAAATAAAGTGTTGTTTAGAACTTAAGTTAAAGTAGAATTTATATAAAAATTAAAAACATTTGTTATTGAGAAGAACGAATTCAAAAATGGATACAAATACGCTTCTTTTAGAGCTTCTGAGTGAAGTTAAGGCACTTCGTGAAGATAATAAACTACTTCACGATAAATTAGACGCGTTAACTGTTTCTAAACAAGTCGACCCAAAACGGAACGTTGGTATTAAAAATCAATGTACGGCGTTAACTGCTAAAGGTAGTAGATGTAAAAAAGGATGTTTGGATGGTACGAATACGTGTAAAATGCATGCAAATAAAACGGGATCACCACCCGAAAATGTACGTGTAAACGATGATACGGAAGATAATAATGATAATGAAACCCCAAACAAATCTTCACAAACCAGTAGTGGTACACGACCTCGACCTAAACTGAAACCCAAATTAAAAACAAAAAGTGGTGGTGGTAAGAAAAGTGTTTCTAAAAAACCCGATCCTCCAAAACATAACCACTTACCCGGTGAGATTCCTACGGAACCGTGTGAATTGTGTGATACACACGGCGATGTTACGGATCCCGATCTCATAAATACGGAGTACGAGGAGGTTAATGTTGATGGTAAAAGTATAGAGGAACGCCTTCTCGAAGTTATAGAGAGTGAATCTATGTGCGAAGATGGTGATGATACGGTTCCTAAAACTCAATTTAAGTGTAAGTCGTGGGCGGATATGGTAGATGAGGATGAATAATAAAATAATACATTAATTTATATGATTATTACGGTTGATGATGATATAAAAGATTTAATGACCTTGATCGATAAGAATAAAATGGGTATGCCAGAGGGTGATTATTTAAAACTATGTAATAAATTACGGGATATGCGTTTTGGTGGAAGACCTTACGGTAATAGATTTTTAAGAATATCCATACCTATATTTAGACCTGGACGATTTGTAAGATCTCAAATATTTAAAAATATTATTCGTGCGTTTTTTTTAACATCTGGAATTATTATTTTAAAAAATAAAAAAATAAAAAAATAAAAAAAATAAAAAAATAAAAAAATAAAAAAATAAAAAAATAAAAAAATAAAAAAAATAAAAAATTTACTTAATATAAATGACTAATAACCCTGTAAGGAATGTTATGTCGCGTATAGACGAGTATAAATCGTCATTACCCGAAGGTGTTTATTTGGAAATATGTAACGAACTTAAAAAAATTTATGCAACAGGTGATACAGCGCGTGATACGTACATTTTAAATTTAACAAACGATTATTTAGAAGGATTGGAGATTATAGATACTCTTAGACGAGAGATATTAAATTTAAAACGAGAACTTTTACGCGTACGCGTTTCGCGTTTTGAGGATGTTTCTAGACCTGTTGGTCAGAATAGACAATCTCTTTTTGAACCAAGGAGTGTATTAGAAACTCTCATTTTTGGTAATAACCGTGAAAGGGATGGCGAACAACGTAATACAACAACTGATAATAACAATACGAATAATTATGGTATATCTTTGATTCCTCGATGGACGGTACCAAATCGTGGTTAATAATTTATTTTTATAAAAGTATATTAATAATATAAACGATGGTTATTAAAACATTATTTATAGTATTAGGTTTGGGTTTATTGATTAGTAATAAATCTGAATGTACACTAGATGATTTTAGGTGTCGAGAAAATATACCATCCATGTTACGTATACACCCGGATAGTGAAGAAAAATAAGATTTTAATTCTTATAAAATAATTTTTTGACACGGTCTTGTATTTTAACCTTTTCGTCTTTTCTTTGGACGTCTAATTTGTGTTTTATATCTTGAACAAATGGATTGAGATTTATTATCTTTTGCATTTTCTTACGTTCTAAAACACCTGCAACGCACAATTCCTGCCATTCGTGTAATGTAATTACCGAATCTCTTAATTCGTCTAACGTTTTTTCTGTTTTGTATAGAATACGTTCCTTGAGTTTTGGATCTGCTGCACGCATCAAATAATATGTCATTGCAGTGACATCATCATGTGAGAATGACTCTGTGTTATCACTATCTGTACTATTGTTATCTTCATGTTCACTTGTGTAAGTTTTAGCGAAACAGTTTTTGACGAGTTTTCTAAGTTCCTCGAAGTCTAAATCGCCTTTACCGTCATCATCGGCTTCTTTAAAGACTTTAGATGCTACACACGCTTGTGCGGCATATTGAGCAGCTTCATTAACGGGGTCAAATTCTTCTTGTATTATACTTTTATAAACTGGAGATATGTCGCCCATTAAGAACTTTGCAACGAATCCTACAATGGATGATGCAACTCCCAAAAGAACCAAACCGGATGTTAATTGAAGGAGAACGAAAACATAGTTAACTTCACCTACTATACCACTTTGTTGGATATCGATTAAAATACCGTATCTGTAAAAATCGACATATATACCATTGGGTTGGCCCGTTGTTAAATTAACTGGATTGTTTATGTCAAACATGGTAACATTTGGTAATTGTTTGTAGTATATTTCATCCCCTTTTGAAAACCATCCTATTTTTGGTTCAACATTAATTATAGCATATGTATCTTTACTGCCTATTTTTATGTTATCTTTGTGTAAGTTGTAATTGTGGTATTTAACTTTAATGTTTAAACGTACACCACTTGTTCTTAAATATGGATATTTATCTATATCATCTCCAGCACCGTTGAAACCGGTGATGTCATTAGCGAATTCGGGTGATTGTTCATCTAGACGTTTATCGAGTTCCACACCCGCAATATCTAACCATTCGGATATTTTGAGTCTGACTGATTCACCTTCATCGAACGTGTATAGATTTTCATCGGAACCTTCTTTTCTGATATATGTTACTGGTTTCGGACCTGAATCTATTGACGAGTCGAAATAGTGATTGAATGCGAATATACTATCTTCTATACCAACTGCTAAGAAGTTGGCTTCCATTGTGTGAATACACTGATCCATAACGAGTATACATTCTTTGATACCATTTGGTTCCATGAGACATCCCGTTTCTGGTTTAGTGTATCTTTGACGGAGTGTTTCGGCGATATGTGTCGTGAAAAACATGACATTACCCGTAGGTAATTTTGATATTAATTCGGCACCTGTATAGTACGCGCATATTGGTACTTTATAATACCAATCTGCAGAATAATTAAACGCATAATTTACGAGATTGTCACAAAATGACGGGTTATTGTTGTATATGGCAAGTTGTTTATCATTGTATTCATTACCTCCAAGTCCCCATGAACTCACGACACCAGTTGGTACCTCGCGTTCAATATATGTTTTTTCATTGAATAGAGAATATATAACCCATATCACAACGAGCATTTGTAGCATATAATTCAATAATGCCAATTTCCAGTCACGAAGTACTGTAACTTTTTCTGTCCTGTATGTCATATTCATGACATTGCTCCTGATCCATTTCCACGCTGGGTTCAGCCTGGATTTCATATTTTTATAATATTAGTCTGGAAAATATTTATATATTTTTAATATTTTGTATATATAAAAATGATGATAAAATGAATAAGGTATTTATTCCTAATATTCCCTATATATTTCCAGTTACTCGTATGGTTCGTGATAATAAGTTTGTCAGGGATGTATTGATTTATGATGAAACTAAAAAAATACAACCTCGGTTGAGTTGGTATGATCCTCTTGATAAATCATGGGTACCTAAGGATTGGTTTCAAGATGGTTTGGTTTCGGATATGAAATATTATTTCTCTAAAAAGTAAAAATGTGTATGATTTAGGCATACTTTGTGTCTAATCACAAACTCTACTTTAAAATATACCCATAAATATATTTTAAAGTATTGCAAAAAATAAAAAATACCAGGTGAAACTTGTTGCAAAAAATAAAAAATACCAGGTGAAACTTGTTGCAAAAAATAAAAAATACCAGGTGA
>Ga0310343_10000321_pt1 | contig 22629 bp, 17 predicted proteins | sample HC15DNA2025_MG_FD_203519 | JGI IMG/M metagenome (GOLD analysis project Ga0310343, IMG submission 203519) | Marine microbial communities from station ALOHA, North Pacific Subtropical Gyre - HC15-DNA-20-25_MG | ecosystem: Environmental > Aquatic > Marine > Oceanic | place: Pacific Ocean: North...
GACGATTAATTCATCAACTCGATCATCTGTGAGTAGTGCTGCAATTCGAGCCTGCTCAGCGATGATAATTTGCTGAGACATATAATTGATTACTAATGGTTTGTATTTCGAAAATCATTTAAAGCAAATATTCAAATTTTATGTTTAATAAAGTAACTTTATAGTTAGTATTTTTACTTTAAATTAAAAGCAGTTTTATTCTGCTATGTATTAAGCTTTAGACGACTTTGAAACTGAATTCATAGCTATGATTACCTCTTGAATTAATCATAACTTCTATAATATTAGCATCTAATCACCACTAAAGCACGTTAATCCAGTATCCTTAGATTGGTAAAATATTATTTTTAAAGTGGTTCAAGTAAACGACAATTATTTAAAACTCAAAGCAGGTTATTTATTTCCTGAAATAGCTAAAAGGGTAAAAATATATTCTCAATCAGTTAAGAGTTCCGACATAATCAAACTTGGAATAGGAGATGTGACAGAACCATTACCTAAAGCTTGTAGAGATGCTATGAGTAAAGCTTTAAATGATATGGGAACATCTGAAGGTTTTAAGGGTTATGGACCAGAACAAGGTTATTCTTGGCTAAGAGAAAAAATATCAGAGCATGATTTTATTTCAAGAGGCTGTAAGATTTTACCGGAAGAAATCTTTATATCCGATGGATCAAAATGCGATAGTAGCAATATTTTAGATATTCTTGGAAAAGATAATTCAATTGCTGTAACAGATCCTGTTTACCCTGTTTATGTGGATAGTAACGTAATGACCGGAAGAACTGGAAATGTTCTAGAAAACGGCACCTACCAGGGATTGACTTATCTTGCAATAAACGAGGAAAATAACTTTTTGCCTGAACTACCTAACAACAAAGTTGATATTTTATATCTTTGTTTTCCAAATAATCCTACTGGAGCAACGATTAATAAAGAAGAATTGAGAAAGTGGGTTGATTATGCTCTTCAAAATAAATCTTTAATACTTTTTGATGCAGCTTATGAAGCGTTTATTCAAGATAAGGATATACCTCATTCAATATATGAGATTGAGGGAGCAAAGGATTGCGCTATTGAATTTAGATCTTTTTCAAAGAATGCAGGATTCACAGGAGTTAGATGTGCTTTTACAGTAATACCTAAAAATCTCAAAGGTTTGAGCAAAATAAATGAGGAAATAGACTTATGGTCTCTTTGGAATAGGCGACAATCTACAAAATTCAATGGAGTAAGTTATATCGTTCAAAAAGGAGCAGAGGCTGTATATTCTTTTGAAGGAAAAAAAGAGGTAAGAGGATTAATTGATTTTTATATGGAAAATGCAAAAATTATGAAAAATAAACTTCAGACTGCAGGATATAAAGTTTATGGTGGTGACAATGCTCCGTATATCTGGATCAAAGTTCCTGATCAAATGACATCTTGGGACTTTTTTGATTTCCTTCTTCAAAAAGTTGGTGTTGTGGGAACTCCAGGAAGCGGATTTGGATTATCCGGAGAAGGTTATTTTCGTTTGTCAGCATTCAACTCACGATCAAATGTATATGATGCAATGGAAAGAATAATTAATATATAATTAATTTATATTTTGGACTCTAAAAATATTATGTTAACCATAAAGCTAGAACAAAGCGTAAGTAATAATTCGGCAGTTATAGAAAAGAAACCTGCTGAGTTAAAAAATAAATCTCCAAAATACAAAGTGTTACTTCATAATGATCCGGTTAATTCTATGGAGTATGTCACTATTTCACTAAGAGAAGTTGTCCCGCAATTAAGCGAGCAAGATGCTATCGCCATAATGTTAGAAGCACACAATACGGGTATTGGCTTGGTAATTGTTTGCGATTTAGAGCCGGCAGAATTTTATTCAGAATCATTAAAATCCAAAGGAATAACTAGTTCAATTGAGAAAGAGGATTAGTTGCTGTTCTTTTACTATTTTAAATGTGCTAATTTCCTTTCTGATAGTGGACGAACTTTTAAAGATTCTTTAAGGGGGGATTTTCCGTATTCTCTCTCTAGAATATTAATAACTGTTTTACCAAATTCATCTTCTACATTATCAAAAGCCTCTAAACAAACTTGACCAAGTTTTTTACCGAGGGCACCTGGATTCCATAAAAGTTTTCTTGCTGTCCAGGGCATCATGCTCATTGGATTATAATTCTGTTTCAAAATTTTATTATCCAAGGCATACTTCTCAAGGAGAGTATGAGGCTGTAAGCCTATAAAGAAAATGGCTGGGTCAACTAAGCCTTTACCAAAAATATTTTCTAATTCTCTATGGTAAGCAATAGTTTGCCTTATTGTTCTTGGTGTTTCATCAAAAACATTAAATGAATAATTGACTGAAACATGGTTTTTGAAACCTGATTTGACTAGCATTCTGCAATTATTTAATACTGTTTCAAGGTCATATGCCAACCTCATTTTTCTGACAAGTTCTTGAGATCCTGAAGTAATACCTATTTCAAAATAACTCATGCCTGTGTCCACCATAAGCTGTGCTAGCTCAGCATCAATATTATCTGCTCTAATATATGCAGCCCAATTAATGTCATTCCAGCCTTGATCCTTAATAGCTTGCAAAAGAGTTTTTGCATCTTCGATATGTTTTTTTGCTGGAATAAACTGCGCATCTGTGAACCAAAATCCTCTGACTCCCAGATCATATAATTGCTTCATTTCTTGGATGACTTCGTTAACAGGATTAACACGAACTTGCTTGCCCTCTACAACCGTATAAACACAAAAACAACAATTATGCGGACAACCTCTTTTTGTTTGTACTCCTATATAGTAATCTCCACCTTCTATATACCAATTAAATTCAGGCCATATAGTTTTTATGTATTTATAATTGCAAGCAGTTTTAACAGTCCCTGAAGGTTGTTCATGTATTAATTTATTACGTGGTTTTTCTCCAGCTAAATAGCATCTTTCTTCATCTATCGAATCCCCTTTAATAATTTTCTCTATAAGATTTTCTCCCTCTCCAACCGAAATTACAGTTCCTTTAGGAAGTAGATTTCCTAATTGTTCATAGAAAACACTAACAGCTCCACCTCCTAAAATTACTTTTACATCTTTGTTATACTTTTGAGATCTTTTAAGTCCCATTTTTACTAATGAAGTATTTCTATATATTTCTCCATAATGAGATGCAATTAACTTTAATCCGCCCCAAGAACCTCTAATTTTTTTAAGGATATTTTTTGAGTAGAAAACCTCAAAAGAATTTTGAAGGGGATTTCCACTTCTACCATCTACTGGTGCATAAATTTGTATATCTCTCCATGAAAAAATAATAATATGAGGTCTAAATTGATCAATTTTTCTAGATAAATATTTGGAAACTTGATTAGATGGAATTATTGCTAGATCAATAAATTGCTGCTCTAAGTTTGGAAAACATTTATGAATATGATCTGCTAAATAAATAGGCCCTATTGGAAATATTGGATTACAAGGAAGTCTCACAGTAAGAATTTTTCCAAATTGCTTTCTTTTGTAATTTTTTTTATTAAATTTTTTGAAATTAAAATTCATGACATGAAATTCTAATGAATTTATATTCAACTAGAATCTAACTACTTTATTACTAATTTGGCGAAATTAAAAATCTTTATATCATCCTTCTGAAAATGTATTTTAATTTAGATATCTGAAATCATATAAATCAAACATACTTTTAGAAGTTTTAATCCATCAATCCATCTAGATATATTCGGTGCTCCTGATTTTCTAGCGTAATATCTCACTGGATAATTAAGTATTTTTATATTATTGTTTGCTGCTTCAAATATTATTGTGAAGTCACCAAATGGATCGGCCTTGGAATCCCAACTTCCATTTTGTTTCATAAGTTTAAAGAATTTTCTTGAAAAAACTTTTGTACCACAAAGTGAATCGGATACTGGCTTATTTATGAGGATTGATAAAAATATTGCAAATAGTCTATTTCCTATATAATTAGCCCATCTCATAGCATCTTTTTCCATTGGGAAGGTTGTGCGAGAACAATTAATTAGAATATTTTCATTTTTAGTAGATTCCATAATTGCTGAAATACTGTCATCAATATCTACAGTGAAATCACTATCAATTATGGCAAGGGTTTCACCTGTAGAAATATTAAATCCCTCTACAACTGCATTTTTCTTTCCTTTAGAAGTTTGTTTTAAAAGAAATATCTTGAAGGAATCTGAGAAATTTTCTTTTAATTCTTGGAGAATTTTATATGTATTATCCTTGCTATTTCCTTCTACAAATATAATTTCTAATTTATTAGGAATTTTTTTAAATTTATTAAGTGCATTTATTAATAGATGTTTATTACCAGCCTCATTTCTTGCAGGAATTACAATTGATATTAATTTATCGGAAATATTTTCATTATATTTATAAAAGGATATTTCTAGTTCGTAGGCAAATTGTTTAATTATTGGAACTTTACGAAAAATATTTTTTAATGATTTTGGAATAAGTTTGGTTGGCAAAGGGGTTAATTTTTTAGCTTTCCATCTTATAGATCTATAATTATAAATTTCTGCTAAAGATTCGATATCGCATAAAGTTATCCTTGCTTTGATAGTAGTTTCTCTAAAAACTCTTGAATCTAATTTTAGCCATCTTGTTATTGGCTCCCAAGTATTACCCCTGACTTTAATTGAGATAAATTCATTATTATCTTTGAATAATTGATGCAGTTTGTTATTCGTTAAATTCCAAGTATTAACTGATTTCATTACTTTATAAAGTTTAATAAAGTCACTTTAGTATATAAAGATTATTTACTTTTTTATTATTAATTTCCATGGATTTAAAATATCGTTTTCATATATAACTTCATAAGTATAGTTATTATTTTTTATTTCTTGAAATTCAGTTGACCATGCTAATTCTGATTTTTTTAACTGCTTAATACTCTCTAAACCTTCACCTATTTTTGGAGTTAATAACGCAATTCGTATAATTTTTGATTGAGATCTAGAATTTTTTATGCCACTTTTGTCCACTTTTATCTCATTATTTTTTACGATCTCGAGTGATGATACATATTCCATTTTTTCTCTTAGTTCTCTAGATCTATCAGTAAATAATCCTGATTGCAATAAAAATGAAGTTAACAAGTAAGGCCCAATTATGAGTATCAAAAGTATTTCTTTGAATGAGTTTTTTTGCTTAATTAACGACCAAGATAGGCCAAAAAGTAATAATCCAATAATTAGAAATGTATTTTCCTTGAGGTTAAAGTTGCTTATGTCTTTAAAGAAGAAATAATATGTGGAAATCAGAGAGAATATAAGTAATGGAACTATTTTTGATGTGATAAATATAAAAATTACTTTAGATCTTTTAGAGTTAAATAAATATTTTATTCCTACATAAGTATTTATTGTAAAAATAGATGAAATTTGTAGGGAATAGTAGGGCGTTTTTGTAGAAAAAATACTGAGAATTCCTATTAAAATTAAAGGAAAAAAGGAAAGTATATATTTTTTCTCTTTACTTTCATATAAATTCAAAATCGTACCAATAATTGCAAAAATACTCCATGGAAGATAAGTTAAGGGAATATTCCAGAAATAATAGTAGAAAGGATTTGTAAAAGTATTTTTATTTGAGAGTATGGTGAATTTTTCAGCTAAGTAAAAAATAATATTTTTTTCTAAATAAGGATTAATAGATAATGCCCAAGCCAAAAACGGAATAAATCCAATAAATAGTCCAAGCCAAAAAAATTTACTCAAAAAAATATTCTTTTTTATAAACAAATATGGTAATAGTGATAATAAAGGTACAAATACTAGAAAAGTTTTCATCATAAAAGACAAACCAATCCAAATTCCAAAAATTAGAATATAAAATTTGTTATCTTTATTTTTTATTTTTACTAAAGAAAAGACTCCAATAGTAACTAAACAAGAATAAACAATATCTTGAGTAGCTAAGTGTGAGTAGTCAAACCAGAGATATGTAGTAGCAAGTATAAGTGGAGATATAATTGCATATTTTTTATACAAAATTTCTTCATGTAATTTGTAAGTAATGAATAGCATCAAGATTGCAGCGGTTGTTGTGGGTAGATATGCGGCAAACATATTTCTTCCAAATATTTCTTGTGACTTTCCAATTAAAAACTGTAATCCTATTGTTCTATCTAAAACATATTCATCCCACCAAAGAGGAATAATCCAGTTACCTTTATCAAGTATCCATCTAGCTTGTAGGGCATAAAATCCTTCATCAAAAGCAATGTAGCTTCTTTTGCCAAAATAAAATATGAGAGGAATAAAAATTAAAAGTTTATATTGGTTTCTAAATTTTAAAATTTTATTAATCATTTTATTAGTTTACTTGGAATGCCGATAATTGGAATTGAACCAATGACCTACTGTTTACGAGACAGTTGCTCTACCGCTGAGCTATACCGGCAAAATTAGAATATTAATATTTTCATATAGACTTAAGTTAATAATTGAAAGTATCAATGTCAAAAATAGATCCTGAATTAAAAAAGAAATTATTAAAGGAAACCCAAGCCCCTTTCAAGGGATTAAGGAGAATATTGTGGATAGCTTTTAGTGGCTCTGCATTTTTGGGACTTTTCATAATGCTTTCCAGAATTGCAAGCGGCACTGAATTACAGCAAAATAACCTTATTGTTCAGTTGAGTGCTTGTGTTATATTTCCAATTTTATTATTTCTAGATAGAGATAAAGATTAATTGGTGAGATATTTTATGATTGTGTTAAGGTTCTTTTTTTAGTAACAAATTTGAATGCTTCGATTAAGTCTCCCTCAATCCAGGAAGAAAATTTATCACAACCGACTCCACATTCAAATCCTGTATTTACTTCCTTTACATCATCTTTAGACCTTTTTAAGGAGTCTAAATTTCCTTCAAAAATTACTTTTTCTGATCTAACAACCCTAAGAGAACAATTTCGTTGTAATTTGCCAGTTTGTATATAACATCCTGCAATAGCTCCTTTACCCACAGCGAAAGTTGCTCGAACTTCAGCTTGACCTAATGATTCTTCGACAAGATCTGGTTCGAGTAGACCTTCCATAGCTAACTGAATATCTTCTAAGAGTTTATAGATTACTTCATATTCTCTTATGTCAACATCATTTGCATCAGCTGCTCTTTTTGCTCCAGATGCTAATGATGTATTAAATCCAATAATTACTGACCCTGATGCGGCTGCAAGATCTATATCAGTCTCAGTTATTTCTCCTGGAGCAGAAAGTAGCACTCTGACTTGAACTTCATTTTTTGGCAATTGTTCTAGTGATCCCAATATTGCTTCAACACTACCTTGAACATCAGCTTTGAGAATTAAGTTTAATTCTTTTAATTCGCCATCATTTGCTTGCGTTGATAAGGATGATAGGCTGACTCTCCTAGAGGCCATTTGCTGGGCTAATTTTGTCGCTCTAGCATCTGTAGCTCTATCTCCAACAATGGCTCTAGCAGTTTTTTCATCAGGGTAGACTTCAAATTCATCGCCTGCTGTTGGAACTTCACTGAATCCTAATGCCTCTACTGGGAAGGATGGTCCTGCTGATTTAATTCTATTGCCATGTTCATCAACCATAGCTCTGATTTTTCCTAAGACTGAACCTGCAGCTAAAACGTCTCCAGATTTTAAGGTGCCATTTTGCACTAATAATGTAGCTACAGGACCTTTGGCTTTATCTAGATGGGCTTCTATAACAGTACCTTTTGCTGATCTGTCAGGGTTGGCTTGTAGATCTTCAACTTCGGAAACTAATAAAATCATTTCGAGCAATTTATCAATATTTTGTTTTTTGATTGCACTTACTGGAACCATGACAGTATCTCCTCCCCAATCTTCAGCAATTAAATCTTTTTCTGATAATTCTTGCTTGACTCTTTCTGGAGATGCCCCTTCTTTATCGATTTTATTTATTGCAACAATAATTGGTACTTTTGCAGCTCTCGCGTGGCTAATAGCCTCAAGTGTTTGAGGTCTGCAACCATCATCTGCAGCAACTACCAGAACTGCTACATCAGTAACTTTTGTCCCCCTTGCTCTCATTGCTGTAAAGGCTTCATGACCAGGTGTATCAAGAAAAGTTAATTTTTTCTTTTTAGATTCATGTTCAAATTCAACTTGATAAGCCCCTATATGTTGAGTTATCCCCCCTGCTTCTCCCGAAGCTACTCTTGATTCTCTAATGGAATCTAAAAGACTTGTTTTTCCATGATCTACGTGACCCATCACTGTAATAACAGGAGGCCTTTTTATAAGACTGTCAACATCATCAGATGTAATCATGTCAACTGTTTTTTCAGCGGCTTCTTGAATATCATCTTGCAAAACTGGAACACCAAATTCTTCAGCTACTGTTTCGATAGTTGCTAAGTCAAGTGATTGAGTGACGGTTGCTGTTATTCCTTTAAAGAAAAGAGACTTAATTATTTCAGAACTTTCAAGACTTAATTTATCAGCTAATTCTTGAACTGTTAAATTATCTTCGGGTACTATTATCATCTCAGGCCGAACTTGTTTAGCCTCTTTGGCAGCTTTTAATTCCATTGCTCTTCTTTTCTGCCTTTGCCTTGTGGTTTCTTTTTTCTTCTTCTTAAAATGTTTTACTGATGTTTGGGATTTATTGTCATCAGAAACTTTTTTCTTTGGACGAGCTAAACTAGCTGATAATATTGAAATTTTCTCTCCTGAGTATCCACTTGTTTCAGATGTTAATGAATCATCATTCTCACCAATAATATGAACTTTCTGTCTTTGTTTCTGGGGATTTTTATTTCTTAATGCTTCAAGTTTTGCACTATCATCCCAATCTGACTTTCCTGGTTTTTTTGAAGTATTGGAAAATGCTCTATGTGGAGGTTTTTTGGAACCAGGAGCAGAATTTGGACGATTATTAGGTGCTTTGACCTTCTGTTTTTGGGAGTCTAACTTTTGTTTTTCATTATTATTTTTTACTAAGTTATCTTTCTCAGATTTATTGGTTTTTTGAAGTTGTAAAAGTTCATTAGGTGATACTGGTTTTCTAATTCCCGAGGACTTTTGACCATTAAATTTAGAACCAGTTCTATTAGGAGTACCAGGTCTATTAGGAGCACCAGGCCTATTGGAGGCACCAGGTCTATTTGGGATGCCAGATCTATTAGCAGCACCAGATCTATTTGGGATGCCAGGTCTATTAGGAGCACCAGGCCTATTGGAGGCACCAGGTCTATTTGGGATGCCAGGTCTATTAGGAGCACCAGGCCTATTGGAGGCACCAGGTCTATTTGGGATGCCAGGTCTATTGAATGAGCTAGGTTTATTGCCAGTACCAGGTCTGTTGTCAGCAGTAGTTTGTTTAAAAGATGTGTTTTGCTTATTAGAATTTATATTTTTATTTTCTCTTCTTATCGGAGCTCCCACTAGTTCGGGTGGGTTTATCCTACTGTTTATATTGTGTGGTTTAGGTTTGTTAGTGTTGTTAGGATTATTTTTAAAATCATTATTTAAATTTTTAGGCTTTGCAATTAGTTGAATCGGAGGTTTCGTAGGGCTTTTGGTAGATTGGTTTGTATTGTTTTGGAAAGTTTTTTTATCTGGGTTGAAGTTTTGAGACGGGTTATTATTTGAATTCTGATTTTGAATATTTTCTTGAGGGTGAGAAGTATTGATAATTCTCGAGTTATTTGGATTTTTAGATTGATTTTGAATTTTTTTTATGCTCTCAGGCTTATTTAGAGGTTTTATCAATAATGGCTTTTTGTTTGCACTATCTTTAAGAGATTTACCTTTTACAGGAGATTTATTATCTTTGTTTTGTTTGTAATTATCATTTGTAATTGAGGGTTTATTAATAGAAAGTATTTTTTTATCTGAATTTTTTTTATTAATTAAATTTTTTATTTTTTTTGCATCACTTGCACTTATGGAACTGCTATGACTTTTTACTGCAATTGAAAGTTTTTGAGCCGCATCCAATATATCTTTATTTTCCAGATTTAAGTCTCTGGAAAGTTCATAAATTCTGATTTTATCGCTGGTAGTCATTTAATCTGATTTTTACTCTTTTAAAAATTCAAGAGGATTTAATTTTAATTATATTCCCTTATTGGGATAGTCATCGTAGCTTGCAATTTCTTTTTCAAAAATATCAACAAATTGAGGATCTAAAAATGTTTTTAAAGCTTTTTGAAGTTTTTTTTTGATCTTGGCGTCTGAGTAACATTTCTTAGACTTACAAATGTAAGCGGATCGCCCCATTCCTTTTTGGAAAATTATGCCTTGCTTATGATCTTTAGTAATCTTTAAAAGATTTTTCCTGTCATATGTTTTTTTGCATGAAATGCATAAACGCATAACAGAGGATTGTTTTATCACCGTTTTCTCTCCTCTTTGGTGGATATTTCACTCTCTTGAGCAGCTTCTAATTGATCATTGTCTAATGAAGCTTCCCCTTCGTATTGTTCTTCTCCATATTCTTGTTCATCTTCAGGAAGGGGATAAAGCTCTCTTAATCTTGCGTCTTCTGCTGCGCGCTCAGCTTGTTCTGCTTCTAATCTTAATTCAGCTTCTCTTTGAAGATTCTCTTCATCCTCCCTTTGAATAATTAATTCAGAAACCGCAGCATCCTCTGCTTCCTGATCGTATTCATGTGAGTTTTTGACATCAATCTTCCAACCAGTTAATCTTGCGGCAAGTCTGACATTTTGACCTTCTCTCCCAATCGCGAGACTCAATTGATCAGGAGGAACCAATACGTGCGCATGTTGTCCTTCTGGGTCAACTAGTCTTACAAGGTCGACTTTTGCAGGACTTAAAGAGTTCAAAATATATTGAATTGGATCAGATGACCATTTAATAACATCAATTTTTTCTCCTCTTAACTCATTAACTACTTGTTGAATTCTTGCTCCTCTTGCTCCAATGCAGGCACCTACAGGATCAACTTCTTGTTCCACACTATCAACAGCTACTTTAGTTCTTGGCCCAACAGCTCTTGAAGGTGGGTTTGCTTCTCTGGAAACAGCAACAATTTTTACTGTACCCTCTTGAATTTCTGGCACTTCATTTTCAAATAAATAAACAACTAAACCAGCATTTGCTCTACTTACAAAAAGTTGTGGCCCTTTTCTCGCTATTTCGCTAACTTCTTTTAAAAATACTTTAAAAGTTGCATTTGCTCTATAATTATCATTTGGCAACTGATCTCTCTTAGGAAGTTCGGCTTCTACTTCAGGTCTACCAATACCGGAACTAACTCCCATAATTACTGATTGTCTCTCAAATCTTATAACTCTTGCAGTTAAAACCGGATCTTCCAAATCTGCAAATTCTTCCTGGATCATTTTTCTTTGTTGATCTCTTAACTTTTGGGCTAAAACTTGCTTTGTTGTGGAAGCTGCCATTCGCCCAAAATCTTCTTTTTCTGGAGTGACGTCTAAAACAACTGTGTCACCTATTTGAGCATCATCAGCGACTTGTTTAACTTCTATTAGAGATATTTGATGATCTTCGCTCTCGACTTCTTCAACAATTATTTTACTTGATAATATTCTGTACCCCTCTTCATCTAGATCAAGTCCAACATCAAAATTACTAAAATATTCTTCATCAAATGGATCTTCATTGATCCCAATATAAAAAGTTCTTCTATATTTTTCGTATCCTTTTAGTAAAGCTTCACGTAAGGCTGCTTCTACGATATTAGGAGGTAACTTTTTTTCCTCACTAATGTCTTCAATTAGATTGTTTAAACCTGGGAGAATAACTAATGCCATCTATGATGGGAAAATTGGATAATGGTTGAAAATAATTAATCTTTTAATGTACAAAGACTAATCTTTAAAACTTCATCAAAAGGGATTTTTTTAATCTTACCTTTTATGTTAATGGCTAAATAATCTTTAGTCTTTTTATAAAGTAAACCGTTCAGAAATTTTATTTTTGAATTCTTCTGGTTTAATTCAACATTAACTGGAAAACCCTTAAAAGTTTTGAAGTCTCTTTCTGAGGTTAGTTCATCACTGACCCCTTGACTACTAATTTCTAACACATATGAACAATTTAAAAGATTTGAATTTTCTATTTCTTCAGATGCTGGAGTGTTAAATAGTGCACAATCATCAAGTGAAATATCATCACCATTAGTTTTTTTTATAATAATTTCTATAATAATTGGTTTGTGATTGGTTTGTATATTTAAACTGTGGATTTCAAAATCCCATGCATGGGCAACTTTTTTTATTAAAGTTTCCAATTTAATTTTGGTTTCTTTATACAAATTTATTTTTATAAATTGATTTAAGATAATTTTCACACATCAAAAGATTCTTTACTTTAAAAATTCAAAAATTCGTATTTTATGGATGTAAACAAAAAAACAACAATAACACAATTCTTCAATTAGATTTATTTAAACCTTTCAAAAATTACTAAATAAATGAAAGCTCTCAAGATTAAATTTACCAATTTAATCAAATTATTCATTGTTGTTTGTTTTTGTTTAGTTAGTTTTTCTCAAAAAGCTCAAGTCTTAGCTTTGTCTCCTTCTGATACTCACAATTTTGTTTCATCTGCAGTTAAAAATATTGGTCCTGCAGTTGTGAAAATTGATACTGAGAGATTGGTAGAGAGGCAACAATTTGATCCCACCCTAATTGACCCTCTTTTGAGGGATTTACTTGGGGAGAAAGGAATTATGCCTGAGAGAGAGAGGGGCCAAGGTTCTGGAGTTATAATTAATGAAAACGGTTTGGTTCTTACAAACGCTCATGTTGTTGAGAGAGTAGATGATGTTTCAGTAACTTTGGCAGATGGAACTATTTGCGATGGCAAAGTTTTGGGAACAGATTCAGTAACTGACCTAGCGTTAGTAAAAATTGAGGAATCCACTTATTCTCATTATGCTTTACTTGGAAATTCTGAAGATCTTGAGGTTGGAGATTGGGCGATAGCTCTGGGGACGCCTTATGGTCTTGAAAAAACAGTCACTCTGGGAATTGTAAGTAGCCTTCATCGAGATATTAATAGTCTAGGCTTTTCAGATAAAAGGCTTGATCTTATTCAGACGGATGCGGCAATAAATCCAGGTAATTCTGGAGGCCCTCTCATAAATTCTAATGGTGAAGTAATAGGAATTAATACATTGGTTAGAAGTGGCCCTGGAGCGGGTTTAGGCTTTGCAATACCAATTAATTTAGCTAAAAGTGTTACTGATCAGCTTCTTAAAAATGGAGAAGTTATTCATCCATACTTGGGTGTTCAATTAATTTCTTTGAATCCTAAATTAGCTAAAGAACATAATCAAGATCCCAATTCGCTAGTTCAATTACCTGAAAGAAATGGGGCTCTAATCCAATCAATCATACCCAATAGCCCTGCTGAAAAAGCTGGGTTAAGAAGAGGTGATTTAGTAATAGCAGCTGAAAATATTTCTATAGATGAACCTAAAGCTTTGTTAGATGAAGTAGAAAAAGCTCAGATAGGAAAAATATTTCTCTTGAATGTTTTAAGAGATAATAAAGAGATAGAGATAAATATTAAACCAGAACCTCTCCCAGGTTTGACATAAATCACTAGTTGAAATTTAATAATCTATAAACTAAAGAAAAAAGATTTTGGATACACAAACTCAAATGAAACAAATAGTTGCTGATTCAGCAATTAAGGAAGTTAAAAGTGGGATGATTCTTGGATTAGGATCTGGATCTACCGCTGCGCTTATGATAAAAAGTCTTGCTGATGAAATTCATTCTGGAAAGTTGCAAAATATAAGAGGTGTTGCAACTTCCTTTCAATCAGAAGTTTTAGCGCTTGAGTTAAAAATCCCACTTCTCGATTTAGCTTCGGTAACCCAAATCGATTTAGCTATTGATGGAGCAGATGAAGTTGATCCAGAATTTCAATTAATAAAAGGAGGAGGAGCATGCCATGTTAGAGAAAAGTTAGTGGCATCTAAAGCTAATAAATTGTTAATTGTTGTTGACGAAACCAAACTCGTAAAAAATTTAAATCAATCTTTTCCTTTACCTGTAGAGGTTCTTCCAAATGCTTGGAAGCAAGTTCAAAATACTATTTCAGAAATGGATGGCAATTCCTCGTTGAGAATGGCTACTAAAAAAGCTGGTCCTGTTGTTACTGATCAGGGTAATCTAATCCTAGATGTTATGTTTAGAGAAGGTATCAAAAATCCAAAAAATGTTGAAATGCATATTAATAATATTCCAGGAGTTTTAGAAAACGGATTATTCGTTGATCTTACAGACAAAGTTTTAGTTGGTAAAATTGAAAATAGTGTTCCAGTTGTTTACTCTCCCACAAAAATTTACTAATCTTCAAATCTTATTTCTACTGATTTAGCATGACTATGAAGGCCTTCACTTCTTGCTAGATTAATTATATCAAGACTGTTATACTTTAAACTTTCTTTGTTGAATTCTATTATTGAAGTATTTTTCATAAAAGTCTCAACTCCTAGGGAACCACTAAATCTTGAATTTCCTGATGTAGGTAAAGTATGATTTGGTCCAGCCAGATAATCTCCTACAGCTTCTGGGGTCCATTTTCCTAAAAATATTGCTCCTGCATTCTCTATACCTTCAAGAATTTTTTTTGAATCTAAAGCAATTATCTCTAAGTGTTCTGGAGCAAAGTTATTGCTTAGTTCAATACATGATTCATAATTTTCGCAAACAACAATTAATCCCCAATTATTAATTGATTGCATGCAAATTTCTTTTCTTGGATGATTATCTATTTTTTTATAAAGTTCCTCTAAAACTTCCTGTGACTGGTTTTTTGATGTAGTAAGAAGAACTGAAGAAGCTAAAGGATCATGTTCAGCTTGCGCTAGTAAATCAGATGCTATATGAGAACTTTGAGCTGTTTCATCTGCAATAATTAATATTTCACTAGGACCAGCTAAAGAATCAATTCCTGTAGATCCATAAATTAGTTTTTTAGCAGTAGTTACATAGATATTCCCTGGACCTGTAATAACATCAACTTTATCGATTTGGTTTGTGCCAAATGCTAAAGCTCCAATTGCCTGAGCCCCTCCAATTCTAAAAACTTTATTGATACCTGATAAGTAAGCTGCAGCTAAAACAGTTTTATTTATTTTTCCTTCTGAATTCCCTGGGGATACCATTATGATTTCATCAACTCCTGCTACTGTCGCAGGTATTGCATTCATCAGTACAGTGCTTGGATAAGCAGCTCTCCCTCCTGGGATATAAATACCTGCTCTTTTTACAGGTCTCCATTTTCTTTGGACTATATCACCATATTCGCCTTTAATAGTAAAAGATGATGGAATTTCTTTTTCATGAAATTTTCTAATTCTTTTATGGGCTACGTCAAGTGAGCACTTCAAATTGTCATCAATTTTATCCCATGCATCTTTTAATTCATCAGCACTAATTTGCATGGGGTCAGGGTTGAAACCATCAAATTTTTGGGTATATTTTTCCACTGCTTTATCTCCATAATTTTTTACCTCCTGAAGAATTTCTTCGACTATTGCATTGATCTTGTTATTTTTGTCTGAATTGGTTCGAGCAGAAATCCTTTTTAATTCTTGGATAGCGTCCTTTTTGTTGCTTAAAATCTTCATATTCTTAATTTTTCAAATTGAAAGGCACTATTCTCAACTTAAGACTTTATTAAATTATATATGATTGATTTGTAGTCGATCTATTTGTTATTATAAAGATCTCTAATAATTACCCTCTGTGGCCAATAACAAATCAGCAAAAAAAAGAATACAAATTGCAGAAAGAAATCGTTTGATAAATAAGTCATACAAATCAACAGTTAGGACATTAACTAAAAAAACTTTAGAGAATTGCGAAAAATATAAAAAAGATCCTAATGAAGATAATAAAATTTTAGTTAAAACAAGTCTTAATAAGGCTTTTAGTTTAATTGATAAAGCAGTAAAAAAGAATGTTATTCATAAGAATAATGGGGCTAATAAAAAATCAAAAATTAATAATTTAGTAAAAACCACCCTTACCATAAATTAAAAGGCAGATCAAAATTATGAGCGATATTACACTCATAGATTCACACTGTCATTTAATATTTGAGAATTTTGAAAAAGACCTTGAAGATGTTGTTGTGAGATTTCGTTCAAAAGGTGTTAAAAAACTAGTTCATGCTTGTTGTGAATTAAAAGAAATTCCTGAGTTAAAAAAAATTTCTCGAAAATTTAATGAAATCTACTATTCAGTAGGTTTGCATCCGCTAGAAGCAAAAAAATGGGATCTAAGTTCTAAATCTTTTTTAAGAAGTTCAGCCCAAGAAGATGACAGAGTTGTTGCAATTGGGGAATTAGGGTTGGATTTTTTTAAAAATGAAAATAAAACACAGCAAATTGACGCTCTTATTCCTCAAATGGAGTTAGCTTATGAACTTGAATTGCCTGTAATTATTCATTGCAGAGACGCTGCAAATGAAATGATCGATATATGTAATGATCTCTCAAACAAAGGAAAGTGCCCCAAAGGCGTTCTTCATTGTTGGACAGGTAAAACTAAGGAAATGAAGCAATTCTTGGATCTTGGTTTTTATATAAGTTTTAGTGGAATAGTAACTTTCCCAAAAGCATATGAAATACATGAGTGTGCCAAAGTAGTACCTAATGATAAATACTTAATTGAAACCGATTCACCCTTTTTAGCTCCTGTGCCACACAGGGGTAAAAGGAATGAACCCGCGTTTGTTGAAAATGTCGCTAATTTTATGGCTGATTTAAGATCTACTGAACTACTTACGATCGCCAAAGAGTCATCTAAGAATGCTGAAGATTTGTTTAAATTTGACTTGTTAAATTGAGACGAAAGCTGCTAATATTAGGAATTACTGGAAATTTTTCTTAATTTTTTGTTTTTAACTTCTTCAATTAAGGCTTTGTTAGCGTTCACAAATTTTTATTGTTAAATTGATTTCTTTGTCGAAATCAAAATTTAATGATTAATTTCAAATTAAAAGAAAAGTTAAACACTTAAATATTGAGTAAATTAAAGGTAAATTAGTAAATTTCACATAATCGCAGGTTTTCTTGGATGAGCAGTAGCGCTTTACAGGTAGCAAAAACAGCTACTTATCTACCAGATTTAGTTGAAGTACAAAGAGCAAGTTTTAAATGGTTTTTGGAAAAGGGTTTAATAGAGGAATTACAAAACTTTTCTCCCATTTCTGATTACACAGGTAAGTTAGAATTACATTTTATTGGCGAAGAGTACAGGTTAAAGAGGCCAAGACATAATGTTGAAGAGGCGAAAAGAAGGGATGCTACATTTGCCTCACAAATGTATGTCACTTGCAGATTAATTAATAAAGAGACTGGGGAAATTAAAGAGCAAGAGGTATTTATTGGGGAATTACCATTAATGACTGAAAGAGGAACTTTTATCATTAATGGTGCCGAAAGAGTAATTGTTAATCAAATTGTGCGAAGTCCAGGTGTATATTTCAAAGATGAACAGGATAAAAATGGTCGAAGAACTTATAACGCGAGTGTAATCCCCAATAGAGGTGCATGGTTAAAATTCGAGACTGATAAAAATAATTTACTTTATGTAAGAGTTGATAAAACTAGAAAAATTAATGCTCATGTTCTTATGAGAGCAATGGGTCTTTCTGATAATGATGTGGTCGATAAACTTAGGCATCCTGAGTTTTATCAAAGCTCAATTGACTCAGCAAATGATGAGGGTATTAATTCTGAAGATCAGGCATTACTTGAGCTATACAAAAAGCTACGTCCAGGTGAACCACCCTCTGTATCTGGTGGACAACAGCTATTACATAGTAGATTTTTTGATCCCAAAAGGTATGACCTAGGCCGAGTAGGTAGATATAAAATTAATAAAAAATTGAGGCTTACCGTTCCAGATGATGTAAGAACACTTACCCATGAAGATGTTCTTTCTACTGTTGATTATCTAATCAACCTAGAATTAGACATTGGTGGTGCGAGTTTGGATGATATTGATCATTTAGGTAATCGCAGAGTTAGATCCGTTGGAGAACTTCTTCAAAATCAAGTTAGGGTTGGACTAAACCGTTTAGAACGAATTATCAAAGAGAGAATGACAGTTGGTGAAACAGATTCTCTGACTCCTGCTCAATTAGTAAATCCTAAACCTTTAGTAGCGGCGATAAAAGAGTTTTTTGGCTCAAGTCAATTAAGCCAATTTATGGATCAAACAAATCCTCTGGCTGAATTGACTCATAAAAGAAGAATCTCAGCCCTAGGTCCTGGAGGTTTAACACGAGAAAGAGCAGGTTTTGCTGTAAGAGATATTCATCCTTCACATTACGGAAGATTATGTCCTATTGAAACTCCTGAAGGACCTAACGCAGGACTTATAAACTCTTTGGCTACTCACGCAAGAGTTAACGAGTATGGTTTCATTGAAACTCCTTTTTGGGAAGTAAATAATGGAAAAGTCAATAAAGAAGGTGATCCAATTTATCTCTCTGCTGATCTAGAAGATGAGTGTAGGGTTGCACCAGGAGATGTAGCAACTGACAAGGATGGAAATATATTGGCAAATCTTATACCAGTAAGATATAGGCAAGATTTTGAAAAAGTACCTCCTCATCAAGTTGATTATGTTCAACTTTCCCCCGTGCAAGTTATTTCAGTTGCGACTTCACTTATTCCCTTTTTGGAACATGATGATGCAAATAGAGCTTTAATGGGATCGAATATGCAACGTCAAGCTGTTCCATTGCTTCGACCAGAACGTCCATTAGTTGGCACTGGTTTAGAATCTCAAGTTGCTAGAGATTCTGGTATGGTTCCAATAACAAAAGTTAATGGAGTCGTATCTTACGTAGACGCAAACGAGATTGTTGTAAAAGATGAAGATGGTAATGAACATATTCATTATTTACAAAAATATCAAAGATCAAATCAAGATACCTGCTTAAACCAAAGACCCATCGTGAAAATTGGAGATCAAGTTATATCAGGGCAAGTTTTAGCGGATGGATCTGCATGCGAAGGAGGTGAAATAGCACTAGGCCAAAATGTATTAATCGCATATATGCCATGGGAAGGTTATAACTATGAAGATGCAATTCTTGTAAGTGAGAGGATGGTAACTGATGATTTATATACATCTGTTCATATTGAGAAATATGAAATTGAGGCAAGACAAACAAAGCTAGGACCTGAAGAAATCACAAGAGAGATTCCCAACATATCTGAAGAAAGCCTAAATAATCTTGATGAAATGGGGATAATCAGGATCGGAGCTTTTGTCGAGAGTGGGGACATCCTTGTGGGAAAAGTTACTCCAAAAGGGGAATCAGACCAACCACCTGAAGAAAAACTATTGAGAGCTATATTCGGTGAAAAGGCTCGAGATGTAAGAGATAATTCCCTGAGGGTCCCTAAGACTGAAAAAGGCAGGGTTTTAGACGTTCGTATTTATACCAGAGAGCAAGGTGATGAATTACCTCCAGGGGCTAACATGGTTGTAAGAGTTTATGTAGCCCAGAGAAGGAAAATTCAGGTTGGTGACAAAATGGCTGGAAGACATGGAAATAAAGGAATTATTAGCAGAATCTTACCCAGAGAAGATATGCCTTATTTGCCTGATGGAACTCCTGTTGACATAGTTCTTAATCCCCTAGGTGTTCCCAGTAGGATGAACGTAGGTCAAGTTTTTGAATTATTGATGGGCTGGGCAGCTTCTAACTTAAATTGCAGGGTTAAAGTTGTGCCATTTGATGAAATGTATGGTGCTGAGAAATCTCATCAGACTGTTCAAGCATTCTTAGAGGAGGCTTCAAAACAGCCAGGCAAAGCATGGGTCTACAATCCTGAAGATCCTGGAAAGTTATTACTAAAAGATGGGAGAACTGGAGAACCCTTTGATCAGCCAGTTGCTGTAGGTTACTCTCACTTCCTTAAGTTAGTTCATTTGGTAGACGATAAAATTCATGCCAGGTCTACAGGTCCTTACTCTTTGGTTACACAACAACCACTGGGTGGTAAAGCACAGCAAGGCGGACAAAGGTTAGGTGAAATGGAAGTATGGGCTCTTGAAGCTTATGGAGCAGCTTATACTCTTCAAGAACTTTTAACTGTTAAATCTGATGATATGCAGGGAAGAAATGAAGCTCTAAATGCAATCGTCAAAGGTAAACCAATCCCCAGGCCTGGAACGCCTGAGTCATTTAAAGTTCTCATGAGAGAATTACAATCTCTAGGTTTAGATATTGGGGTTTATACAGATGAAGGAAAAGAGGTGGATTTAATGCAAGATATAAATCCTAGAAGAAATACTCCATCGAGACCCACTTACGAATCATTAGGAACCTCAGAATATGAGGAAGATTAAATATTCAATTAAAACCATTATTTAAAAATTACCTACAATGACAAACAGCAACTTAAGAACTGAAAATCACTTTGATTACGTAAAAATTTCAATTGCTTCTCCACAAAGAATTATGGATTGGGGTCAGAGGACATTACCTAATGGTCAAGTTGTGGGTGAAGTTACTAAGCCTGAAACTATAAATTACAGGACACTTAAGCCAGAAATGGATGGATTATTTTGTGAAAAAATTTTTGGGCCATCTAAGGATTGGGAATGCCATTGTGGTAAGTATAAAAGAGTTAGACATCGAGGAATTGTTTGCGAAAGATGTGGGGTTGAAGTAACTGAAAGTAGAGTTAGAAGACATAGGATGGGCTATATAAAGCTCGCTGCACCAGTTTCTCATGTTTGGTATTTGAAGGGAATTCCCAGTTATGTTGCAATTCTTTTGGATATCCCTCTTAGAGATGTAGAACAGATAGTTTATTTTAATTGTTATGTTGTCTTAGACCCAGGAGATCATAAAGAACTTAAATATAAGCAATTACTAACCGAGGATGAATGGCTGGAAATTGAAGATGAAATTTATGCTGAGGATTCAACAATTGAAAATGAACCTTTTGTTGGTATTGGAGCCGAGGCTCTGAAGCAATTACTTGAAGACCTTGATTTAAATCAGGTTGCTGAAGAGCTCAGAGAAGAAATTACACAAAGTAAAGGGCAAAAAAGAGCAAAACTTATAAAAAGGATAAGAGTTATTGATAATTTCATTGCAACCAATGCAAAACCAGAATGGATGGTTTTAGATGCAATTCCTGTAATTCCACCTGATCTTAGACCTATGGTCCAGCTTGATGGCGGAAGATTCGCAACTTCGGATTTAAATGATCTTTATAGAAGAGTCATAAATAGAAATAATAGATTAGCAAGGCTTCAAGAAATTTTAGCTCCTGAAATTATCGTCAGGAATGAAAAAAGAATGCTTCAGGAAGCAGTTGATGCTCTTATAGATAATGGCAGGAGGGGAAGGACTGTTGTAGGGGCCAACAATAGAGCTCTTAAGTCCCTTAGTGACATCATTGAAGGAAAACAAGGAAGATTTAGGCAGAATCTTCTAGGTAAGCGTGTTGACTATTCAGGAAGATCTGTAATTGTTGTGGGCCCTAAATTAAAAATGCACCAGTGTGGTCTTCCAAAGGAAATGGCTATCGAGCTTTTCCAACCTTTTGTCATTCATAGATTAATTCGACAAAACATTGTGAATAATATTAAAGCTGCAAAAAAATTAATACAAAAAGCTGATGATGAAGTTATGCAGGTACTTCAAGAAGTTATTGAGGGTCACCCAATCCTTTTAAATAGAGCGCCTACTCTACATAGGTTAGGAATTCAAGCTTTTGAACCAAAATTAGTTGGGGGCAGAGCCATACAACTTCATCCTCTAGTTTGTCCTGCATTTAATGCTGACTTTGATGGAGATCAAATGGCAGTTCATGTTCCATTAGCTTTAGAGGCACAAACTGAAGCTCGTATGCTCATGTTAGCAAGCAATAATATTCTATCTCCTGCGACCGGGGAACCAATTGTTACTCCATCACAGGATATGGTTTTAGGATCTTACTACCTAACTGCTCTGCAACCGAATTATCAAAAGCCTAATTTTGGAGAAAATAAGACTACTTTTGCTTCACTTGAAGATGTTATTTTTGCTTTTGAAGATAAAAGACTCAGCTTGCACGAATGGGTATGGGTTAGATTTAATGGAGAAGTTGAAGATGAAGACGAAATGAGTCACCCACAAAAAACTAAAGAGCTAGAGGATGGGTCAAAATTAGAAATTTGGAACTTGAGAAGAGATAGATTTGACTCTCAAAATAATTTGATAAGTAGATTTGTTTTAACAACTGTCGGGAGAGTAGTTATGAACTATACCATCATTGATTCTGTATCTAAAACGTAATCTTTAAAAACTATTTTTCTTTTATTTTTAAAAACCATGACATCATCAAAACCTAAAAAAACTTCCAGAGTACGTAAATCAACTAAAAATTCAAAAAAGAATAATCCAGTTACAATGCCTGCTTTAGCTAAAACGCCGCCATCTTTCAAGAATAAAGTTGTTGATAAGAAAGCCCTAAAAAATTTAGTCTCTTGGGCTTATAAAACGCACGGTACAGCTATAACTGCTGCCATGGCTGATAATTTAAAAGACTTAGGATTTAAATATGCAACTCAAGCTGCTGTTTCTATTTCAGTTGATGATCTAAAAGTTCCAGAAG